>AR_comb_assmDRAFT_10143490_pt1 | contig 56444 bp, 76 predicted proteins | sample ArasoioldDNA_FD_10543 | JGI IMG/M metagenome (IMG submission 10543) | reverse complement strand
TTACGTTGCTTGGAGTAGTGCTTACATCTGTGCCATTAGGTGCAACTACTACCGTGCCATTATCCACAATTGTAACATTTCCTCCAGGAACCTCAGTTACAGTCCCATTCGAACTAATTACAGTTGTTTCATTATTAGCAGTTGACTTTGTAATTTCTACAGTTAATTGATTATCACCATTTCTTGTAACTTGCAAGTTAGCCACACCTCCTAAGATTGGAGTTGATGTATTCGGACTACCAGCATTTGTTGCCTGAGTCTCATTGTTTGAAGTTGGTTGTGCTAATACTGCACTGACTGGCATTATCATCATTGCAATCGCTGCAATCATAATACCGATTACTATCTCTGCGCTATGTTTCATTATAATAGCTAGTCTTGTATCATGATATAAGTATTAGTTTGTTAGCTAGAAAACTGTTGGATTCATATTAACTTGCCAGATATTAAGGTCAGTTCCCTTTCTTGCAAAGTATGCATTCCACTGGTCAGTTACATAATATCTACCAATCACTGAATCAGGTTTTATGTGAACCTGAGAATAAGTATCTAGATACTGGTCGATACCTGCTTCATATAGTTCATTTGCTATGACAGTTGATGGGTCTAGACCTTCTGCATCAGTAAGTCCAGTATAGATACTATCATTTCTAAATGATAAAGTGTTAACAACTAAATCACTTCTGATTATCATTAACTGACATCTTGTCCAGGACACTTTGATAATAGGAACATCTGTATTCCCATCTGCAAAAGTAATAACTCTACTCGCTCTATCTTTTGCTGGAGGGGCAATCTTATTGCTTTGATAATAATGTGTTCCAGCGTCATCAGTTGCATCTGCTGATACAACAGGATAATTGTATGACTTGACTCGTTGTAACATTAAATCTAAAGTATCAATATCAAAGATTATATCGTCATCTATTAGCACAACATGCGTGTAAAATCCATCACTGTATCGATGCTTTGTGACAAAACGTTTAGCTGCAGCCCATGCAGTCCAGTTTTGCATATTCAAGAAAACTAGACGGTCATATTCAGTTAACTTGCGAATGTTAGCATCAAAGTCATTTGCTGGTGAATGCTCTCTAAAGAAGATAAGAAGAGGCTTTATGATTCTAGCCAATAACTTCAGCCTCACTTAACTGAATGGTGCAGCGACAGTTAGGATGTGTTGAATCTGGTATTTCTGGAATACTTGCTGTATCATCACTAGGCCATGCTTGACCTTCATATGCTGAACAGATAGGACAGACTTTATCATCTTGCGAAGTTACCCATACATAAACTATTGAAATTGCAGCATTCTCTTCTATATTATCGCCAAATGCTGCAGTTGTAATTGCTACTTTATTTAAAATCTGTTGAGATTTAGCAATGATTGCTTGTCTCATTGTATCCTGAGTTAGTGTTGCAGTTGTCATCTTTACTATAAACTCAGGTTTGACTTGTTTTTGTTCTTGTTGTGTTTCATTACTAGGGATAATGAACCGTGCCACTCTTCCGAAGAAAACATCGCTATAAATGCGGGTGAGCCGTTCAATGGTATCCAAATCGGTCTTTGTAGTGTAATACTCTCTTGCACTAAATTCTGCAGCATAGTTTCCAGCGATTTGATAAATTCGTTCTGTTGCGTGTCTGAGAGTTGTCTGGATTTTTTCTCTAAAGTCAATGTTGTAGATATCTATGGGTTGCATTTGTAGCTTTTGTAGTTGTTTTACTATCGTTATCAGCTTTTCATTAAGCTGGTTTTCTATTACTCTGCTATCCTTTGATATCTGTAATTGCTCACTATCTCTAGGAACTGGTGATAATAGTCTAAGTCTTTTAGTTATCATTCTAAACCTCCAATTCTTCTAACCTTACCTGATTGATTTGTTGCAAGCTCACCGACATTAGTAGTTTCAACTAGAGACAATACAACCTCTCTGATTTCTGTTGTCTGTGATACTGCATCACTAACATCGATTGCATCTTCTACAATCTCAGTCTCATACCTGCTAACTCTTACTGCAAAATCTATAAAGTCCTCTATCGGTAAAGCATCTTCGATTATTATTCTAATCTTATGAAATGCATCACTAACAATGATATCTGTTTCATCTATAATTCTAACTACCTGGTGAGAAGCAGACATGAATGCATTCACTACATCGTTTATGGATACAGTCTGAGTTGCAAGAAATCTCTGCTGTGACAGCAATCTTGCAAGACTTTCTGGTATACTAATGATATCTGATAATGGCCTTGTCTTTGCTAGTGATTTAGCAATGCTCTCACCCTTGTTAACAGTCTCAGTTGCTAATGTCTTTACCTTGCCTTTTGTCCTTGTTACAGATTCACTCTTTGTAACAGTCTCTAATGTCAGTGCTCTTTGCTTTGTAGTTCTTCTTGCTAGATTTTCAATAATATTAACAAACTCAACTAATCCACCATTTCTTATTGCAGTTCCAATTACAGACTCACCTTTTGTAACTGTATCCGATAAAGCCCTAGCCTTTGTTAGTAATCTTGTCAGAGTTCCAGTTGCAGTTGTATTTTCAGTTAAAATTCTTCGTTTTGATAATAATCTAGCAAGAGTTTCAAATATACTGACAGACTGGCTTACTAACCTGTTTTTTGATATTTGTCGTGCTATAGTTTCACCTTTGTTAGTAGTATCGCTTAGAGTCCTTATTTTGTTGGTAAGTCTTGCTATAGTTTCACTCTTTGCAACAGTCTCCAATACCAGTGCTCTTTGCTTTGCTAACAACCTTACTAGATTTTCAGCAATGGTTACTGTTTCAGTTAAAGTTTTGACTATTTGATTTGAAGATGCTGTGCTTCTACCAACTGCATCAGAAATGTTGTTAGATTGAGTTACAGTACGAACTTTAGTTAGAAGTCTAGCAATAGAACTGCTTGAAACTAGTGTATCGCTTAATGTTTTTACGGAGTTCTTTAACTTGGTTAGTGCATCAGATATGGAAACGGATTGAAGAGATAATCCTAATGTCCTGCTTTTTGCTCTTGTTGTGGTTTCTGTGGTCGGTAATGTATCAGTTAGTATACGACGTTTTGAAAGCAATCGTGCAATAGTTTCTGATTTAGTAACAGTCTCAGTTGCTAATGCTCTAGTCTTTGCAACAAGTCTTGTTAGTGTTCCTGCAGTAATAGTTATTGTCTCAGTTGCTAATGCTCTTGCTAATGGTCTTAGTCTTGTTACAGATTCACCCTTTGTAACAGTCTCAGTTGCTAGTGCTCTAATCTTTGCTGCAAGTCTTGCTGGACTGGATGTTATTGTTACAGTCTCAGTTGCCGTTGGTGTTCTATTTTTAGCAGCAAGTCTTGCTAGAGTTCCAGCAGTTACGGTGATAGATTGTGTTGTTAGTGCTCTAGCCTTTGTTAGTAATCTAGTCAGACTAACTTCTGATACTGTGATAGTTTGTGTTGCTAATGCTCTATTCTTTGCAGCAAGTCTTGCTAATGTTCCAGCTGTGACAGTTACAGTTTCAGTTAATGTTTTAACAACATTATTGCCTGATGGATGTGTGACAGTTCTAGCAATTGAATCTGTTACTGCTACTATGTCAAGTGGCCGTAAATAGTAGCCTAATAGACTATCGGCTATGGAAATAGTTTGTGTTGCTGGTCCTCTGCTTTTAGCCCTTAATACAGCTGGTGCAGCATCTGATACAGTAGTTGTTTCAGTTGTTAGTGCTTTGTTAACATGTATTGGAAATGTAATATTCTGAGGAGTTTCAAGAAATGCAGCATGATTTGATACTGTTGCAGCTGCAGTTGTATTTTCTGTAGTTCCATCAAAATACACCCTATAAGCCCAACCAGTGCCTGCACCAGCTGTATCAGACCATAATTCTACGCATATAACATCAGTAGGTTGAAGACCAGTTACTTGTGCACCGCTAAACGTTCCATGCTCTACTTTTTCAGTAGTTGAACCTACCTGATAAGTTGCAGATGTATTACCTACTGAACCATCTATTATATTACTGCCAACTTTTCCAGTGCCTGGCCTCCAAACATATGCACAAACAATCATTGCTGCATTTGTTCCAGTAACAGGGAACTTAGCAGAACCTGAATCAGTAGCAGCATAGTTTAAAGTCCACGTATTAGCATCAATCTGAGTTGTAGAACCTACAGTTTCACTAACCCATCTACCCATGTAGGTTTTACCTACTGAGCTGCTAGTTCCAGATGTGGGTCTAGTTACTTGTGCAGTTCCTATTATTGTATCCATAAGAAAGTTTGTTGCTACTGGATTTAGCGAGTATACAGATGTGTTTGTAGATTGTTCAGTAGTTGGAAGATTGGCTACAGAGTTTGTTGCTACATGAAAGTATAATCTTGTTGCCATTAAAACCACCTATCTGATGCTGCTATTCTTCTCCATTTTCCATTCAGTCTTGCAACAGTTTCTGATTTAGTTACAGTCTCAGTTGCTAGTGCTCTTTGTTTTGCTTCTAGGTTTGCTGCAGTTCCAGAACTAGTTACAGTCTCAGTTGCTAATGCTCTAACCTTAGCAAATGATAATGTTTGAGGAGTAGAAAGAAATGATGCAGCATTAGATGCAGCTGCATTGTCAGATGCTGGTTCTGTAGTGCCATCATAATACAATGTATCAGTTCTTGCAGCTGCAGTTCCTTGAGTTACAGAATAAGTAAACTCCATACATATCACATCACCAACCTGACAAGTTACTGCTGCGCCTGAGAATGTCCCAAACTTGGTTGTCTCAGATGTTGTTGCTTCTGCTACTGTTGGTCCTGTTCCATCCAAGATATCACCCACTAGACTGCCGTCACTAGGTCTCCAAACATATGCAGTTATTCTTAATGCGCCTGAAGTTGTAACAGGATAATTTGCATTAGCATTGCTTTCCTGGACAGCAAAGCCTAGAGTCCACGTGTTAGCTGATACTGAAGTAGTGTTTAATGGTTCAGAGACAAACCTAGTAAAATAGATAATCTGTGCAGAAGCAGATGCATTAGTCGTTACCACTTTAGATGTCTGTGCTACTCCAATCGTAGTATCCATACTACGACTAACTGTTACAGCATCTGCTGTTTTGGCTGGTGCACCTAATGCTGATTGAGAAGTAGTTGGTAATGTTCCAGGAACTGTACTGACAACATTATGAAAATAGAACTTGGTAGCCAATCAAATCGGCTAACCTAGGTTAAGCGTCCATGTTACCTTTAATGTATCATTAGTTGCTAGAGTTCCAGACCCAGTTGTAAAGTTTGCAATATGAGTCATTGTTACACCAGAACTAGCGTTAAACAATGCACTTGCAAGAACAGAAGTAAATGAACCTGATGCAGTAAATGTATGCTCTATTGTAGTAGCGTTTGTTCCTGCTGAATGAGTCTTTGTAGTTGCATCAGCCCTTGACAATCCATTTGTTGCAATCTCTCCGGTTAAGCTGGTATCACCCGCAGCTGGTGTTATAGTTGATTCAGTTACAGCAACAAAGCCTGAGCCTCTTGTTCCTGCTGAAGTGTTCGTGTAGCACTGTGCATGGAACAAATCCCGCCCATTATTTGTTAATAAATTTGGAACTAATCTTGCTAACTCTATTCTTCTACCATCTGCTTTAATTATAACAGCAGAACAAAAACCACCTGATTTCGCTTTCATTCTACTTTACTCCGTTTAACTTGACCTTTCGTTTGTGCTTCACACTCTTCACATTGTAGTTTGATGTTTTTAGAACCATCAGCAGCAAGCTTATGCCATGGTAAGTTTGTAAATATGATTTTAGTGCCACAAGTATAACAAGCTGTTTCTCCCTGGTCTGTATGTTCTGGATTGCCAAAACAGTGAGCATTCCATTCATCTATCGAGTTTGCTGTTACATCATGAATGTGACAATTAAACGGTGTGCCTTCTATAACTGACATTTGATAACTAAGATTTAGTTAAAAACAACAAGAGAACTGATTGACTATCTTAGCCAATCTTTAGGAATTTACCTCCACCAGAACCTGAATCTCCACTTGTTGCATTTGCAGTTCTTCTTGAACTAATGCTAGTCTTTCCACCTGTTTTATCTAAACCTGGTAAACCTTTGACATTAACAATATTATTCCTATCTTGTTTACTACCCTGCTTTTGTTGTAACTGTGGATTTCCTGCTTTTGCATCTGCAGCTTTAACTTGCATAAACGCCTGTTGCTGCTGTCCAAAGATTGCTTCTTGCTCGGCCTTTTGTTCTATGCTGTATTGTCTCATTTGTGGAATGTATTTCTGTAAGCCCAACAACTCTAAGGCCATTTCAAATTCGTTTATTATGGATGCATTCTTCAACCCAATTACTGCAGCTGCTTTATCCAGGAATGAATCTAGTGTAATGTCGCCAAATGTTAGCTTGATAACAAATGGTAGCATTTGCACGACAACGTCATCAATTTTGAATGTGATTGATGCATCAGTAGAAACTCTTCCAGGGTTAGCAGGATTAAATGCGGGTGAAGTAATAGCAACTGGTTTAAAGTTGGGTGAAGTAATATCATAGGCTTCTGTGTATTGTTGCAGATTGCCTAAACTTTTTAATCCACCATTTAATATTATCAAAGCTTTAACATTCTTATCGATATAATGTTTTTCAACTACATCTCTAACCAATATACGTTCAAACTTTAGCTTTGAAGAGGTCCATGCTAATAGTAAAGCGTTAGCAGTAGCCCTATTTTGCGTATCTTCAAAGCCCATGAGTAATTCTGGTATTTCAAGGTCTCTTGCTATCTTCTTATCATTAATGTCAATTTCTTTTAGCAATTCTGCTAAGTCATGTGCTATCTGGTGAACTTGCACATCAAAGTCTTGATTAACTACAATTGTTTTACCAGATTGAAATGATTTCTTGAACTTCTCCATGACTGCTTTAGATTTACTGAATACTTTGATTACCATTAATGCAGCCCATAATTTACGGTTAATCTCTTTGATGTTAGTCTGCTGATTTATTATACTGGTTTCAGCAATATCCAGGATAGGTTCTAAGTCTGATATGCCATTCCATAAAGTTCTAGGTGAAACATGACTATCCTTGTTAACAAAATACATGAGCCTATCTGCAGTTACAATTCTTTCTTTTTCTGGAAAGTCTGCATACTCAATGCCAGCTAAACTGTAATCTTTATCCCACGCAAAGACCTTGCCAATGAGCTGCGAACTTAGTGTCTTTAGTGCAAATGGAATACCTGCTTTATTACGTTCAACTAGAATTGCAGCTTTACCGTAGACTTTCTTATTGATAATAGCATCAATCAAATGTTTGTTTAAATCTACTTTCTTGTTAATTTTGTTTAAATCTTCAAGTATCTTTTGATATTCTTCATTATTATTTAGTTCTTGAACAGCTGCATCTTGTTCATCTTCATTCTTGTAGTATGTATTTGTATCAATTACAAGCTTGGTATATTCACCCAAAATGAATTGCGTGATAGTATTTATCCCACGACAAACAGCACCTGAACTCTTGTAAACATCATGCATTCTCCATAGGTCAATAGGTTTGTATGGACTTTCAAATGCTAATATCTTGTTAGAAGAATTAGCACCAATGCCAAATGCCTTTTGAACTGATTCATCTTTAACTATGCTAACCTCAGTCATTGAAGCAGTTGTTAAATTATATCTATTGCTAAATGGCACAATTGGGTCAAAACTAGTTTCGTTATCTAGAAATGCGTAAAGTGGATAAGAATCTCGTTTAACCTTCTCTCTAGTATTACTGTTAATCATTTTTTAGTGCTACTTATGATTGTGTATCCTTTGGCTTTAAGGGAGTTAACGAAAGCGTCTTCTTCTTCTTTCCTTGTTTTGAAACTATAAGACTCGGATAGTCCTGAGTAGTCATCGACATCTATTAAATCGTCATCTACTGGTCCTTCTCTTGATGGTTTATGCTTAAGAATTGTAAACTTTGGATTTACGGTAATATGACAAACAGGACATATCAATGATTCATTTTCCCATTGCACAAGCTTTCTATCGCATAAATCACAGTAAACTTCTAAGTCAGCAACATCAGTTAAATCGTTAATATATTCATTATTTGCTTTCTGTTGTAGTTCTTTGGTTAGTTTGTATCGTTTGTAACTGTCGCTGTTCTGGAAGCTGCTCATTTACCTCAGGATTACCTAATGACTCATAAAGAAAGTATGTATACTTTCTCCTCAAATATTCAGGTTGATTCTTTATCCAGAATTGAGCAAACCTTTTGTTACAAAATACTCCAGCAGGTTTATTATCAAATGGATTGGCCTTCAACTCTTTGATTACAACCCATACTGAATGAGGCATATCTGCACTAGAACCAACCCCACAATCTCTTTCTTTAATCATTTGTCTAATTCCCTCAAATGCATCAAGTCCACCTTTCAATTACAGGTTATCAATCTCAAACCATACACATTTGCATTCAGTGCATCCATGTCTGTATTTGGTATCATGATGTGCTTCAGAATGACCACATAAACAGTTAACCATCTTTCTTTGATTGTATGTTAAACTAGCCATTTAGCAAGTAGTCTTGTAGTTAGTCAAGTCCTTAGTAATATCTTGTAGGCAATCATGACAATATGTTACGCCTTCAAAGTTCTGCCAGTCTGTTGTTACAGTATGACATGCTGAACATTCGGCCTCAATTGAATCCTGTGGCAAGCTCATTTATTTTCGCTCCATTTATGCCAATAACACATTTTTGTAACGTGTTATGAACATCGTAATATATTAACTCGACTAAGCGTATTCCATTATCACCATATACAACTTCAAGTTTCTGAAGACTGAGTTTTGTTTTATCTAAACGTAAATAATCAAGGAGTTTATCAATATCTCCTATTGGCATAGTTTGCTAACAACTAAATAGTATTTAACCTCCAAGCTCAGACTGCATCTTACCACATACTTTCTTTCTTGTAGTTATATCAGGATACTTTGATTGCAGCTTATTCATACAATCAGCAAAATCTTTGTATGGACCAAAAGGCACTACTTACCACCAAAAGGTTTGGGTTTAGCAGCAGTATTACCACCAGTAGCAGACTCTTGCATAAGTCTTAAACAAACCTGCTTCCTTATATTGGGATTTGGATACTTAGCTGTCATCTGTGTCATACAATCATTCATATCTTTGAAACGGCCTGCTTGTGACATATTGAAATACAATATTGAGTCTATAATGACAATCGATAAAGACTGGTCAAGGGACGAAGTTCAAGGTAAGATACAGATTGCATTAGGTGCAGTTGGTATTGTTGAAAGTCTAAAGGTAGGTATGCAAGTAAAAGAAGATGGAGCAAGATTAAGCAGAGATATGCAAATTGCTGCTGGTAATACTGTATTAGGAAAACTAACTAAAGAAGAGGAAGAATTGAAAAAGAAAGGCAATAATGATAGAGTTATGAAAACTAGAGCACGTTAATTTAAACTAACTTAACTTTTCTTTTTAGCCCTACTAACATATTTTATCTTATCAGTCTGATTATCTTTATTCCATACTTCAGCTTCATATATGATGTGCTTGGCAAAGTTAGCTTTACACTCAGTATCATTAAACACCTTATCACTAATCACTTGCTCTTTTTTGAATAGTTGCCATTGATAATCTATATCTTGCTGTAATCTGCTAGAAGGTCTTAGTGATTCATCAGTTGATAATGTTATGCCTTCAATTAACTGTGAAGATGTAACAGGTCTATTATCAATAATTGGGTCAGCAATCATAGTCCAGTGATTTGTATAGATTAGGTTATTAGGATTGTATACAAGTCTTGCAAGATTAATCTTCTTTGTTGGTTCAGCTTGATATGCAATCTGATATTGATAGTAACGATGTCTATCTGATACTGCTAGAATATATCTCTGTAAGTTATCCTGAAATCCAGACCAGCTTTGCACAGTCATATATTCATCTGCATCTATAACTAGCAGAAAGTCATACTCACACTCTTTCAAATAACGAGTGCGCTTTGCTGTCTGTTCTGCATACATCTGAATATATTTACAATTGCTATATGATTCTACTAATTCCCTGGTCCCATCTTTACTGTATTTCTCAGTTGTGTCGACATGGTAATCAGGATATCTCCCATCAACGACATAAACTCGGTCCATATACTCAGCTGTCGTCGATAAAGTTCGTTCAAGTGAACGTTTATCGTTATATACGTTGATTCCAGCTGCAATCTTGACATTATTGTTCAATTAGACAACAAACTTAGAAAGTAACTAACTAAAAAAAGTTGCAACTTGACAGATATGATTATGTTAGAATAGGATTGTGGTTAGTCCAATTCATATTATTGCTTAGTATGTTTTATCTGGTTCATAAAGTGATTATAGACCATTCAGGACCAGAACAAGAAAATGTTGATATATTTACAAAGTTGCCTATATTCCTAACAGGCATAGGTTTGCTATGGAGTATGTTATTGCTAGTCTTTGCACAAATGACTGCTAATCTAATTAAGGATTAACCAGATTTCTTACTACGTTTGTAAATAAAATCTACCCATTTTAATATCTCAGAGTCAGGCATTTGTTGAACATCTATATCTCGTTCTAATATGAGTTTGATAAATTCATATTTTAATTGTTTTTGTAACTCATTCATGGTGCATGTTCAGGTTTTACGATACATTCACATCGTTTTGTATTGTATTCATATCCTCCCTTGATACGAGTCACATCATGAAACGTCACACATTCACACTTGCCTGAAACTAAATGGTGACACCAATGAGGGTGACCACAATTCTTGCAGTTAACCATCTGTTTTAAGCCTCGAATAATGAACTAACTCTCTAACAACATCGTTAATGTCTCTTTGCTCTAACTGCAAATCATGAATTGTCTCTGCTTCAAAACCTTCTTGCTTTAACAAATCAGTCAAGTCAGCATTTCTTTGAGTTAATATCTTTAGTATTAAATCAATATGTTCTTCTGATAATTCAACTACTCTCATTGTGTTCTACTCTCTAATCTCTTTTCATCAAAGTAATGAACAGTAAACCTATGATTCATGTAATCAGTATAGTATTCAAAGGTTGAATCACAGTGAGGGCAAGTATGTTTAGATTTCATTATATTCACCAGTTATCAAGTTTCTTACACAATCACATTTATTACATTTCTGAAACTGAGGACCAGGCTTGACATAATAATGATCAATAGAGTCATGACCGCAAACTATACAATTCAATTTATATCGTCTACCCATTCATGACCGTCTTCATGAACACAGTATTTACATGTTTCAACCTTATCCAATTCTTCTGCTACTCTCTCACTAATCATGCAATGTTTACAAACTCTTTCTACCATATACACGATAGCTAATAAGATGGGTCTTACATATAAGATTAACTGGGATAGGAAAGCAAACAACCTATCCCAGTACCATCATATTTGTGCTGCACTTAAGCCACCACGCTTAAGACAGTAATATAACTAAGGAATAAAAGATAAACTTTGCTAATCTTCTAGCAAGACTTACAAACGTGGGTGAGGGTGACCGACATGAAACAATTGGAGGTGTTATGTCTTGTTTCACCCACGCCTGACAACGAAAACAAAACATACTTCAATGACTAATTGCGGCTGCGTCACTGGCCTTTTACTGGCGTTAACTTTTATACAAAGAACTTGTTAATAAGTTTAACAAGAACCTACGCAGTTACTTCCCCCACCTGTTGCAACTCCGCCTGCTGCTCCTGCTCCACCAATACCACCATTTGCACCATTCACACCATTAGCATCAGCTCCATTTGCACCGTTTGCATTTGCACCATTTCTATTCTGATAGATTCTTGCATCTACAGTATTACTTGCTATGGATACAACTGCAAGCAATGCAATAACTGCAATTATAACTATCGTTATTTGTTTATTCATCAATCTAGTTACAGTTGGCTTGAACTTAAGACTATCTACGCAGCTAATATTAGTATCTAACTAAAGTAAGTTCACGCTTTGCTTTTGCCATCCTGGTGTAACTATGAAACCTTAGTTTAGTATGGCAATCTTCACACCAACCAAATCTTTTAGTCCAGCTTTTTCTAAACTCCTGGCATATAGTGCACCAACGTAATCCTTTCTCATACTTACGTCTAAAACTACCTCCTCTAATCAAAGTGCGACAGATAGAACAGCGACATATGTTAGCTGAATCTCGTATGTATTGAGGCTTGACATAGTTAATGCACTTGCTACAAAATACCTTACCTTCTATGAGGTCTAATAGAATGTTTGGCATATCATGGCTTAATTTCTTTGGGCTTATTAAATGTCAGTTCGATTCTATCTGTTGGTTCTAGTGTTGCTAACCACTTTACAGTCTTATGTTTAGATTTAGTTCTCCAATCTTCTATCACAAAGTTAACAGAATTCCAATCACTAGGTAATTGGCCTATTGAAATAATATGCCTTGTGCTGTTTGTGAATGTAAGTGACTTATTTGGATATTCTTCACCAAATGGTATATTATCAAATGGCCTAGGTTCTACCTTTCTAAAACCTCTCTTCTTGCCATCATTAAACCATTCTAAATCGTCACTCAATCTAATATAGCTTCCAGGTCAATAACTGAATAACTACCATTACCTTTCTCTTGTAATGAAGCTGCATACATTTGAGCTTGCTGTTTCTTTCTGAATACTTTAGTTTCTTCTGTTACCTTATTATCTTTTACAACAACTGAATACTTTGCTTTAATATCCATTATTCTTGCATAAATTGATAGTATAATAAAGACATTCGGAATGCATCAAATGTATCTAGTTGATGACCACTTTTATCTAACTTACCATCAGCCTTTTGTGTTGCAATGCGAAGTTGAGCTATTAAATCAATAAACTGCTTATCTATCACAATCTTCTGTGCATCTTCAAACCATCTTCTCATGTGGTCTATCATCATTCTACCTTTCTCATTGAATTGAACTGGTATAACATCCATGTATTGCCATAGCTCAACCTTAGCTTTCTTTGCTCTTTCAACTAATTGCTCATAGTTTTTATTCTCACCAATCATAACTTTTAACTCTCTTATGAATTCAGGTTGTGAACCATCAACCCATGTCTTACTAACTCTGTATTGTTTGATTAAATCGTAGCTCATGCGCACCATATCACCGAATAAAGGTTTATCTAATTCCGTAGCATACAATACACGGATAAGTGAATGTTCTGGTATCCACTCGTCCACTACCATAGAAAATCTCGAGCTTGCGTAGCCTGGGTCAATCCCTAGGCTACGTTTACTATAACTATACTGTAGTTCTAATGGATAGTTAACTGCTTTATCTATAGCCAATTGAATCATTGAATGATTAAGAACGTTACCAACATCATACCCATACTGAAGGTTAAACTCTCGCTCAAAACTAGGTGAACGTCTTGCCCTTGCTATATCTACATCGTCAAATATCTTTCCTAGTCCTACTTTATAATCTAGTCTTATCCTATGATATAATGATTCTTCCTCTTGTTCTATCTGCTGCATTAACCCATTTGGTATGTTAGGAGTGCTAACCATTACTATCGATGCATCTGATTTACCCGCATATCTCTCAGCTGCATGTCTAACTTCTTGTTGTTGACCAATAGGAAAAAAGTCACCCTCGTCAATTAAGATAAAGCTTGGATTTGTTAAACTACGAAATGCATTAACATTATGACTAGGATATGCTGATATATCAATTCCATTTATGAAAAGTTGGTTTTCATTTGTATCAAAAGTTATATTCATTCGATTATAGAATATATCCTTTAAACGTTTGATTAATCGAACTGCTAGATTCTTGTTAGGACCAACTACAATACACATCTGCGAGTCTTTGAATCTAATGTCTTTGTAGCTGCAGGCCATGTATGCCATATATCTTAATGAAAACTCACTAACTCCTAAACCTGTAGCCTTAAGAACCCAAACATAACGATACTTATTGAATATGTCAAATAGCATATTCTCATAGTCAAACATATCCATGTATTGACCATGCTTAACAGGTAAGCCTACAATATGGTTAAAGCAACAATTCCCACGTCTTATTTTGTATTCCTGTTCATGTTCTTTAGTATCTTCAATCCAGAAAGGCTTACTCTTGATTAAGTCTATTACTTGTTGTGGTAAGTCCTGTCTAGGCTGATAGTTTTGGGTATACAGATGTTGTATCTTCGAACACTATGCTATCTATAGTTTTACTGGCTGAACCAGGCATTAACATAGGTATATCCTTAAACAAGTCCCATAACGTTCTATTGATGCTATGAATTTCTGCATATGCTTTTATCAAAACATAATCTTTCTTTATTCCTCCCTCTTCTTTTCTTGCATCTACTAAATCCCATAATTCATTCTGTGCTACCTGCAATCTTTCTATGATAGTTTTGAACATGTCAATGTATTCATACTTACCATGAACCATTATCTTTAGCCATTCACTAGCATCATGTCTTGTTTGTTCAATTGTTCTTTGAATATAAGACTGTGATAGATTCTTATCACTACCTAATCTTTTCAGATGTCTATTTACGTATTCAGTTGTTTGTCTAGGATTATATCCTCTAGCTCTACAAATAAGAATAAGAGTTTTAATTTCTTCTCTATCTTTCACATGCATTTTAGTCAAATTACAAAATTATACTCCGTTTAGTTCATTTTTTGTATGAAATCTTTGCCAGTATTCATAAGGTATGTCCTGGTCTTTAGCAAGTAATGCTAAGAAGGACATGATTTCATCTACTTCTAAAAGTGAGTGACCTGCTGCTGGACTATTCCAATACATTTTCATTATTTGAGCATCTAACAAATTCTTCCAGTCCTCTTTTACATGTCTATCATACATATGATTTACCATCTGGACTGATGCTTCAAGTCTGTTTCCCCTTTCCATCTTTACCCTACATGCATCACAACGCACTTCAAAGAAATACGTTGACCTTACCACCTGTTTCCCAATGTTGCCGTTGTTTTCTAACAACTCTAGCATATTTATCACACGAAAGTATATAGTTCTTTCATAGATTTACTATATAGCTATGCATTAACATAGTTAACCTATAGAGCTATCTGAAAGCTTTTCATGCCTATCGTTATGAAAGTCTCCTATCCGGTTCTCTCTTAGGTGAGTTGAAGCATAGCACATGTCCCAATATCCAGGTGAATGTTCAATAAACTCTTGTGCGAATTGAATAATCATTTCAGTCTTTGCTTTGATTTGTTCCCTGGTAAGATTACGTTTTCCTGTTATCTGACCCCAAATACCTGACATGCTTTGTGCAGAATGGTTAGATTGTCCAACCTTCTGCTTTATCACACCTAACCAGGACCACATATTACGTGCCCATTTGTCATTTGACAAACTTCTAAGCAATTGAACATGAACTTTAACACCATTGCAATACCATTTCATTTGTTCAGGGTCAGCAGTTCTATACTCTTTGAATTTATCTTTGACCTTAGTAAGTTCTTCAATTAAAAGCTCTAGCCATCCACTCAAATCATTATCCTGAGGGTCTTCTTTCCTAATTCTTACTGGTTCATCCTTTAATGTTCTTGCTGGTAAGGGAATCCCTGCTTTATCACACTTATCAACAAGAACAGGTGCAAGCTCACTAACCTTAATCGTTATATGCTGCAATAACTCCCTGGTTGTTAAATCACGCTTTGCTTCAACATTTGTCAGTAATTCAAAAGCATCATTAACTTTGTTCCTTAACTCTGTTAACTCTGGCTTTATTGCCTCTTTAGCTGCATTATCTAAATCGATAGTTGCCATCTCATTAATTGAATACATATACTTTCTATTCTCAGAAGTTGCAAAGATATTCCAAACCCACTGTCTTGTGCCTAGACTTACACCATGATTTTCTAAATTCCTTGTTATAACACTATAAATACAATTCAAAGGGTATTGAAAATCTCCAAGTTTATATAATTCCTCCAAGTTTGAGGCCATTTGCAGAACCAAACCCTTAACCGTAATTTGCTTCTGCTTTATCTGATTATCAATATCCAGAATGTCTTTTACAATTACATCATTCTCATTATGTAAGATTTCTATTCGGCTAACTTGCTCAGCCTTACTTCTTACAATCTTGTAGTCCTGTATACCCAATTTTTATATCTAATTTGTATAATATTTCAGATATTGAAAAGGTTTTATTGGTAGTATTGGTTCTCTTTGTCAATTTAGCATGTTAATTCAACAGAATTTGCAAAATAGTAATAAGGAGAAACGCAAGAACCATATCGCAAAGTTATGGATTGCTGGCTCATGTAGTGCAACAGTGATAATTCCTAAAATACTGGCAAATAAATACAATCTTACTGAACCTTGCCACGTGATTTTTGAGCCTAAAAGTGATGGCATTCTACTAAGAAAAATACCCGATAACTAAATACAGTGTAATCATAATGTATATATCTTACCTATCTTATACATAGGATAGAAGGTAAATAAGAAATGCAAACATATCAAACCTTAAGCCTGATTGGTTGTATCATAGGTATGTTCTTGATGCTGTTCATGTTCGGCATTGCCGGAATTGGAACAGTGTTCAATAACGCATCTATGAATCTAACAAAATCATATGGCAATAGCAGTCAAATCACAACACAGCAAACAAGCCATGATGTAAATGAAAAGACGTTTAATTCATTTGCAGCTGGAACAATGTTTTCCTTGTTTGTGTATATCGCAGGAATTGTGTTAACATTCGTAGTCAAAAACGTTAAAGCAATAGGAATCGTGTTAATTGTAGTAATTGGTATAATTCCAATAACAATAACAAACGGTTGGGGTATAATTCCATTCGCATTGTTGTTGCCAGCTGGAATCGTAGCAATCAGACAAGGAAGGAATAAACAGAAACAAAGCACAATCACCAACTAATCTTTTTATATTTATTTTACGTATAGCTTTCTGTTTCCCAAAACACCAAACGTCAAACATCAAAAGAGCCTATAATCAATCGGACTTTCCTTACGTAATGTAATGGGGTTATTGCAACTCCCCATTACATTTTATTATATAGCGTAACCTAACTCATGTCTTGCCATTCGACTAGCTAAGATATGTTTACATTCTACAAAATTATATTTATAATCTGGACAGCTGCAGCTTGGTGTATCTCCATCTAGCAGTACTGAATATGCTGGATGTCTACCCTTACTATCAACCTTCTCAGTCTCACTCCATACTTTAAACATAGTTCCCTGCTTGTCTAGTATGACAACATAGCCCTTTGTAAATAATGATATTGCTTTATCTTTTCTTTTTTGTGCTTCAGTTCTTAGTGTTTTTCTTTCACGGCTTATCAGTCTCATTACATCTTATACATCTTACTTATCATATTTAATCTTATAGTTTGTTCCACATTCAGTATTCAAAAACTCTTTTAGAGTATTATCAAATAATCGTCGTCTATCTTTACGTCTTTTCTTGGTAAAAACCTCAGCATCTAACATCTTTGCTTCTGCTTCAGTTGCAAACTCCAAAGTCTTTTGCATTGCTTGTTGGTCTGAGAAAAATGGTGGTCTTTGGCCTATATATGGAAATGCTTCAATACTTACACCAGTTGTATCATTTCGTTTAAATCGTCCAGGAAATGCAGCTTCAAACCAATCAAACCATTGATTCATATCTTCCTCAGTATATGGAACTGTAGCCAATTCCATATCTTTCATATAGAATTTATCTTTAGCAAATTTATGTTTTATCGGCTTACCTCTTGCATCTAGTTCTATAACTTCAGCCTGTAAATCATTAAATTCATCCTCTCCAATCACTACCATGGCCTACAAAGAAATGAAGTTACTTATTAGTATTCCAAAAGTGCGTAAGATTGAAGAATTTGATAATGCAGTTGAAGATTGTTTAGCAGAGTTTGATAAAGTCTTTATTAATTATTATCCTTCTTATGTTGCAAGACATTTAATCAAAGATTACTTTATGGACCATGAAGAATATACACACTTAGCTATATTGCCAGATGATATGATACCCAATAAAACAGCGATTAATCTTTTGCTTAATGATTTGAAAACTGACTATCCTGTTTTATGTGGTAGAAGCCACTTAAATAATACTGAGGAAGGTAGAAAAGTTGTAACTGTATCCTTATCATTGGCAAGACCCGAATTAAAGGATGGAACACATCATTACAACTTCTTAGAGGAAGATACTTCACTATTTCGTAAGTTATTAGCTGAAAAACAACCTATTAGAGTAAAACACATGGGTGACCCATTTCCAATCATAAGAAGAGATGTAGCGACACAACTTTCTTTTAATAATGATCACAAATATAATAATACATTAGAACAAGATGGATGTTGCGAAGATATAGTTATGTGCGTAGAACTAGACAAGCTATTAATTCCTATACATTGCGATTTGAGAGCTTGGTTTAAACATTTGAAAATTAGTGACGAAGAATCAAGAAAAAATCTGCTTGTAGATAGGGAGATTGCTAGTATCCAGTATGTTAAAGGCAAGTGATTTTCCTAATGCATCTATAAGTCCTACTTGCATCATTGAGGATGGGGTTGAAGTAGGAGAAGACACATTAATAGGACCATTTAATTTTATTCGTTCTCATACAAAAATAGGCAAGCATTGCAAGATAGGTGCAATGAATGTCTTTGAAGGTAGCTTGACAGTTGGCAATAATGTAAGGATGGGCACTCATATCAATTTAGGATGGTATACAAAAATTGAAGATTATTGCTTTATTGCTGGTGGTTCAACTGGAGCTAATGATCACTTTATAAAATATTTACGACCGATTAAAGAGTCAGAGTTTAAAGGTTATACGATAAAAAAAGGTGCACGTATTGGTTTAGGTGTAATATTTCTAGATGGCATAACAGTAGGACAAGAAGCATTTGTTGGTGCAGCTTCACTAGTTACTCATGACGTAAAAGATGGGGAGATAGTTTATGGTGTTCCAGCTACGCATAAGGGTTGGGTTCCAGAAGCAGAAAAATTAAAGTTTTGGTAGTTTTAATACTTTTTCAAGCAATCGCTGGACATAAGTCGACCTTGTAATATCTCCCCTATCCTTATCTATTTTGTCTATGATTGATGCCTCAATAGTTAACGTAATTTTTTCTTTCATTTACTAATAAGATATATATGAACACGTAGTATATATCTTATTACATTGTCCTGGATGGATGAATATGAAAAAAGAAGAAAATCATGGGTAGATGAATATGAGGCAAAGAAAAAAGAATCAGATAGAATATCAGAATGGTCAAAAGAAATTGATGAAAAGATTGAAAAAGAAATGCAGCAACAAGAACCAAAACCTGAAGAGATAATAAGTGAAAATCCACCATTGCCAGAATTAGACGTTATAAAATTTGCAATGGAAAAAGGTAATGATGAAATTGCATTATGGCTTAGACATGGCAAAGAATCAGGCTATCTAAGCGAGACTATTATCGCAATTGCACTAATGAAATACAACTGTCCCATGTTATACGAAGATGAATACTCTTGTCTATTTCAATCAAATAGCTGGAAGGAATTATTCCATCATTTTAAAGATATGCATTATACTGAAGAGGCTAAAATAAGACATGCTAAACATCTATTTTATAAAATTCATACGTCTAGAATTACAAGCAAAACAACTGAACCAGAAAAACAGCGAATAGAAAATGAAGCATTAAACCCTACTCCAAACCAGTTAAAAGAGCATTTGGAACATGTAGAAAATAGAACAAAATGGAGAGATATAGCATATGCGATGCTTCAAGAGTGTTTTGTTTATGAAGCAAATACTAGCAAACATCGTAAATTAACTTCTGCTAAGCTGCAAAAGAAAACTGCAGTACTTTACAGAATGCAGAAAACATATGGTCTAACAACTGGTCATATTGCAAAAATGTTCAAGCTTTCAGTTGCAAATACTAGAGGTCTTATTTACAGTGGAATGATGCATACTCATGGAAATGATGAGAAAAATTTGCCTACATGGATGCAAAACGCTCTCAAACAAAGTTAACGAAAGATTGCTACAACTCATATATGTCTTATATGTATGTAAATGTTTATATAATATATGATAACATATGCTAACTACGGAAATGACTGATGGAGTAAGAATAGATGATGAGACTGATAAGATGCTCACCATCTTGAAAGAAAAACTATACAGTCCAAAGTCTCAAATTATTAAGAGACTAGCGACTGAAGAACTGAAAAGGGTGCGACAGTTGGAAAAGCAAAAAATGGAGGTCATCGCTAAATGACCTATAACCAAACACAGACAATAAGTAAGACAATCTATAGGTGTTCATTCTGTCATAAAAAACTAACGGCAGAACAGAAAATACATCTAAACGATAAATTGTCAAACGATAAGGCAAATCTCTGCACAAAATGTTATGCCTATACAAGACTCAATATGGTTATCTACAAACTTGACCAGAGATATAATCAAATTGAAGCAAGAGAAAAAGAGGAGACAATAGAATAATGCCAGCTCATAGAAGACTATATCGGCCTGAAATGTATAGACAATTGGAAAGACTTGCTAGGAAGTGGAAAAAACTATCTTATCCACGATTTTGTATCCAAGCAGAAAATGAAATCAATCCAGATAGGACAAACGACCCTGATGATAACTTTAGTATAGTAGAATCAGTAAGGGGATTTTTATCGCCAAAACCTTTAAGCCATCCTTATCGTCAAGGTGACCTTAGAATCTTTATTGATTCATTGCGTAGACCTGACCTTTATGCAATTAGATTCTTGAACAATCAGCGCAGAATATGGAATGAACAGATAGAAAATCATGCAGTTCAACTATACAGAGTATTCTACACAATAATTGAAACACACGCAGCTACTAGAAGGAGACAAGAATATCAAATACCAATGATATACGATTATTTACAAACGCTCAGAGGCAGAGAATCAGTACGACAGGTTGATACACACATTCATAATACTATAGCAGGATTAGAAGAACGTAGTGCAATGGTACATACTTGTCTGAATACTGGATTAGTCGATAGTGAAATTGAACGTGTGTTAGAAGAAAATAGGCGCATACAAAATGGAGGGTATTGAAATGACAGATACGATTCAAGAACATGAATTACAAAGAAAAAAGTCAAAAAGATCATATGAGGAAATCTTAGATGAAGCACGGTCAATATCAAAAAAGACAATTGCTGTATTTATTCCAGAATTATGTCAAGCATTAAAAGATGAAGACCCTGAACTATCTAATAAAGAAATTCAAGATAAGGTCTTAGAAGACTGCGAAGGTATTTGGGTAAGAACCTATATACAACACTTTTGGCCTGATTGGATTAGAAACCAAGAGTTTCTAAAACGTGCACATGCAGGACAGAAAGGTAAACAAGCTAGAAAATCTAGCTTAGCTTTCGAACAACAACGAGAAGACTCGTTAAAGCAAGTAATAAAGACATTCAATAGAATACCAGAACCTGTAATATTACCTGAAGAACCAGAAGAAGAGGATAATCCAATTATATCTACTGAGGTAGTTGGAATAACTGAACCAGAAGAGAAAGAATTACCAACCCCATTAGAACTGTATGAACATGGTGTAAAATCTGCAGAGAAATTATGGACAGCATTAACCAACAAAGACAAACTCATTGCAAGTGATACAATCGATGTTCTTATAGAACACATCAAACCAACACGACAGTTCAGGTTACGAATGTTCAAAGGATTAGACCAGGCTAGAGCATTGCATTATCAAATGGTCCTGATTTGGTTAGACAAACTGATACAGGACACATTACGAGATTGTTTGGAAATGCACAAAGAAAGTAAAAATGAAATCACAAAATGAAAAGTCAGTTAAGAAAATCTAATGAAATACTGCCACAACTATAGCAATTACTGACAGTACTATTGCTGCAATGCTTAAACCATTTGCATCCATCTTATTTTTTATTGCACTTTATCCCCTAAAGCAATTATTATATCAAATCTACTATAACAAAACTAGTTAAGGTAATTTACAACTTTCACACTGTGAAATACGCAGTAAAAATGTCAATATTTACTTACTAATTTGAATTCAAATAATAAAAAATCGTAATGTTTTCTTACTTTAATATATCACTAACCATCCCATACACATCAGTTAACATTCTAGAGTCAGGTATGATTTCTTTTAGAAAGTTGTTATGCCTTGTTCTAGCAGAATGATTGGACTTGATTATAGTTCTAAACTCTTGTTCTAGCCGTTCTATTACTAAGTCTGCTATGAAATTTCTTATTCTTTCGGCAATCTCTGGATATTCTCTTGCTATCCAGTTGTAGATTGCTCCCCACAGTATCTTATTTCTTCTTTTCTTGTTTTGTGTTTGAATCCTAAATGAGTCTGCTTTTCTTAGATTGCCTTCAGTAATCTCTCGATTGTTCAAATCAGTGCAGATCATTAAGATTCAGATATATAACAATACAGAACAATCTTCTAGAACGACTTTTTCATATGGGTTTGTGTGATCATGGGTGTGTCACCCGTGTCACCCGTGTCACCCAACATCAGTCAATTTGACTAAAATACTCTAATAATTTGCTACCATCCACAGTTATGACTTTCTTACCGTGATATACCTGATAGTCTGCACCAATTGAATCTGCTAATGCCCTAAGATTTGGTAATTGTTCGGTATTAACTCCGTATTTGTATAACTCGTTTATCAAACTTCGATAAATAACAATATCTCCAGATGGCCTTCTTTTTATATCGACTAATTCATCAGAGTCAATCAATATCATTAATCTTTCACCTATAGCATGAGGTAGTATTGGCATATCTTCTGCTTTGGTTTTTTGCCAAATCGTTAGTGATTTCCTAAAGTTTTCAAGAATATAGGTTTCAAATGCGTGTCTTATGTAAACTACATTATCACCTATGGTTTCTTCTAGTGGATTTTGTAATAATTCTCCATTAAGAAGCCAATCAGGTAGAGTTATCCCAGTTTGTTCATAAGCTGCAATCATTATCTTCTGTGCTTTCTCAAACGGTGTCATGTATTTATTTAAAATCATGTCCTGATTTTCCATTATGAACTTGTTTCTGAAATCACCTAAAGCCTGTAATTTGTTAAGATTTGTTAATAAAGCATCAAACTTTTTCGAGTCTTCTGCGTCTTTAAAATGGATTTCATTATCAGGAAAATAACGTATTGCTAACCTTTTTCTAAAACCTGGTTCTTTTGGAGGTTCAGAATTACTAGTCATTACTAGCGCAGATAAGGATAGAATAGTTTCTTTTCTTCTGTATCTATCAAGAACAATACGTAAAATTGTATTAGAAATAGCCATCTTTACATTACTAACAAGTTTTTTATCATCGTTAAAATCCATTTCATCAACAAGCTTGGGGAAAGTAGTTGCTCCTATCGTTTCGCCTAATCTAGCAATTGTATCAACATGACCCATGTTAACACTATATTCTTCCTCTTTATCGTGCCCATCTATTGCTAGAATTATTTTGCCTGAAGTCGATTTACTTGCATTAGGTTTACCATACAAATCTATCCATTCAAGCCATGCAGATTTGATATACTTGAATATGAATGAACATGGTGCAATTATACCAAATTTGATAGTATGAGCAAGTAAATCAAGTCTACCAGAATAACCAAGTTCTGCAAGCTCATTGATATAATTTAATGCCTCAGCAAGCGTTTCTTTATCTACTTCTTTAAATTCGATTTCACTTGGAATTATAACAGTCCTATTTTCATTTGTAAAAAACCCGATAAAATGCATGTCATCATTTTCTTTTAATAATCCAGCTTTTTCAAATGCCTTCATCTGAGTTTGTAAGGCAATATCAATTCCACTTTCTGTTAAAGCGTTGCCATCCCTTAATTGACCGGATATTTCTGAAAGTGTTTTATGTTTTATTGTAAAATTGCCACTTGCTTCTTGACCCCTAAATCGAATGGTATAACGTTGAGGTAAATCAAGAAAAGAAAGCAGATTCTTATGTTTAGCAATTTCTATAGGCTTGCAGGTCGTAAATGACCTAGTCATAACATATCTTGGAATTGAAACACCCTCAACCTTTTTTGTTCTGTCTTCTATCTCAACTAATCTATTATCATCAGTTCCACCAATCCAACGGTTGGGTTCTTTATTTGTCTGATAATAAATACAGTTTATGCCAAATGGACTATAATCGTTTTGTGGCTGTTCAGGTTCTTCGGCCACATTTTCATTTTTCTTTGCACCAGGGTCTTTAAACGTAATTTCTTCAAATTCTTCTTTTGGAAAATCAGGCCACACACCTTTATCTGATTTATCATTATTTTCTGGATTTAGAAATTCATCCCAAATTTCATCGCTGGAAGGTAAATCATTTTCCTTATCAAATTTATCACGTTCTTCTTTACTCATTAATTATCAAATCTCCTTATAGTTCCATCGATGCTTTTCTGCGTCCTTGAGAACCGTAGCCTCGGTTTCGTCACTGATTCCTTGAATACCTTTAGGCTTTTTCTTTAAATATGCATAAAACTTTTCTTTGTCTAACCTACCATCTGTATAAAAGCTGTCCGAAACATTTATTTCGTTATTCACAGATTCTCCATCTGAAGGCGGAGAATCATCTCTGTTTTCATTCAACATAGTAGTGCAGCTTAACCGCTGCGCTATATATTAGTTTTATTCAAATCATAATAGCTTTATACTGTCAAAAATATAGCACGGCTTAATGAAATCTATTGCAGTAGTTACTGCTGGAATTCTTTTGATAATTTTAGTTAGTGCTACTTATAACCCAATACAAGGAAAATCAAGCAGCAATAGTGTTGCAAAATATGACATCTCAAAAAACTGTGCAGCTAACCAGGACACAGATAACCATCCATTAAACCCAACAAGCTACCTAACTTATTTTTCATGCGGTCATGTTAGCAAGCTAGATAATGGGACTACTGTTCGCAAATTCAGTCTGATAATTCATGAAGACAGAAAAATACCTGTTACATTAGGCAATCCCGATACAAATACAAAACCAATAATGTATCCAGCATGGACATTTAATAGCTCAATTCCTGCACCTACAATCAGAGTTACTAAAGGTGATATCGTATCAGTTGATGTAATAAATCCCGCAAATAATAAGTTCACTCACTCATTGCATATGCATAGTATCCATGCTGGTAACATAGATGGGACAATGTTTAACAATCAATCAGGTTCAATTTCTCCAGGACATAATTTCACTTATACATTTACTGCAGACCCTGTAGGATTATGGCCTTACCATTGCCATCAAATGCCTCTTGTCCTGCATCTTGGTAAAGGACTCTACGGCCAGATGATTATTGACCCTCCATCTAGTGAGGCAAGGCCACAAATGACAGAGATTAATATGATTCTAAATGGTTATGACCTTGGATTAACACCAGAAACTGAACTTCCAAGACTACCAACAAACGCAGAAGCTGCACAAATCATGTCAGGAAATGATACAGCAAATGAGGCATTGCCACAAGAACGAGATAATAATATCTACTCAGCAAATGGAGTTGCATTTTATTATGATATACATCCAATTCCTATTCAACTAGGCCAACCATACAGACTATATCTAACCAATTTCTTAGACTTTGACTTTGCAAATACCTTTCATCTGCATGGTCAAGTCTTCAAATACTATCCTAGTGGAACTGATACAAAGACTCCAACAATGACCCACGATATCGTATCAATGGCACAAGGAGACAGAGGCATATTAGAATTCCAGTTTGATAAACCAGGCTTGTATATGATACACTCACACTTTGAAAGTCAAAGTGGCAGAGGTTGGGAAGGTTTACTAAAAGCTGATAACTTTAACAAAGAAATAGCTACTAAAGAGACAACTTCAATTAATAGCCTAACTAACCAGATAGAAACTCATACATCTACAACAAACAACCCGATAATACCATCTCTAAAAGAAAATAATTAGTGTAATAGGTGGTCAAACCTATTTTTATTATGTCTGTTTGGCCTTGCGTGTCTTCTAATAGTATTGCCACAGACTGAGCAGTTATTTTTTATCGCATGATTGGGTGGATAGTATTTCTGGCATTTTGAACAATAAACCCAACCCTTAGCATAGAGATAAGCAGGACCACTAAGTTTCTTTATCACTTGCAACTTTGACAATTTGGCTTACCGTATACTTATAGAATTCGTTTTCTATTTCTAATAGATTTGATAGAAAGGCGTCTCTAGTTCTGTAATAAACAATAAGCAATTGTTGTAAGTTTTCTATTCCTCCAGGCTTACCCTTTGTTAGATACCTAATGGTGTGAGCTGCTTGATTAACCAAATCATGATGCAATACTCTTGCTCTTTCAAAAAGCTCGGTATTACCTGCTAGTGTGTCTTTTAACAACTCCTTATCTGATTCATCAAATGCATCCTTACCCAAACCAAAGTTTTCACCCATTTGATTGATTTGCCTTAAAAACTGTTCAATCATTTCACGTCGTTGTCGTTCATCTTCTGAGATTGACATTTTGAAAAAAGAGTTAGAGAGGACTGTTATAGTCGCTTGGTAACTGCGTTGCTACTACTGTATATTTTGTATCAAACCCTTCGCCTGCTCTACTGATTTTCAAAACAATGTTTCCTTCCTCCAGGTTTGAATCGATTGCATTTGACACATTCTTTCCACCTGTAAAATACTGCTTATTTCGATTTCTTTGAGTTACATCAAAGACCCCATATCGTGCACGTTTTACTGGTCCTTTTGTCTTATCAAATTCCACTGTTTCAATACTCATATCTTCTATATCAAAGAGCAAAGTCTTTGTAGTTCCTGGCACGATTTTCACAAAGTTCTCGTTTCCGGTTGGTTCATCTCTCCAGTCTTTCATTTTCTTTAGATTTTCTCTTGCCGTATTACTTATTTCCATTGGCAATGATAAGATGTATCTTATACTATATATTCTTATTCTTCCTCAAATAAATCGTCTAATTCCTTAGCTGCAGCCTGTAATTTGGCTGCTTCTACCTCTCGAATATCTCTAAATTGCCTTGCTATTGTTAATCCATATTCAGAAAGCATTACTGAATTATATTCTAAAATATTGAGCAAAGACCCTTGAATATTACCAGGTATTTTGTCAATATTTTTGTCCTTACCTTGACTTGAATGTGTCAACATCTTTTTGCATTGCGTCCAATCTTTCAACTATACTATTGTAACTCCTCATAAGAAAGTCTGGATTTATTTCCTGGTCTGCTTTCTTTAGTTTTTCAATATCCTCTCTGATTGACCTGATAGCATCCCACAAGTCCAAAATATCTTTAGTTGTCATTCCCCATTTCTTCCAGTTCGTGCTAAATAAGTTCACTCTTGCCGTTTTTGTTATAAACTTCTAAGAAGATAGTTTTGCTAATAGGGTCACAATACTGTTTATACCAGGTATCAGCGTTAAGATTTAATAGCTGAACAATCGGCTGTTGAATGCCAATAATTATTGAGTTTACCCTATGACTAATACTTCGGTTTTTAACGATAAATGGGTTTTCTTTGACCCCAGTGGGTTTACTTTCATCAGTTAATATCATTTTCTTTAGGTATGAACGATGCTTAATCTGTCTAGGTTTTTGTCCTTGTTGGACAAATACTTTATTAGCTTTAAATCCAAGCTTTCTTTTAGGCTTAGATTTAGGTTTTTTATTCTTCTTTTTTGGCATTCAAAAAGATAGATATCAACATGCTTTTAAGCTATATTACAATAGGTTATCCATGTCGGAAAAACCTAATCCAGAAGATTATGATGGAAAAGTAACACAGCAACAGATTGACCAGCTGGAGGAAAAGCGTATTGCTTTTGCCCATGCATTAGAAACAGGTTCAGCAGACTTAGACGATTTAAGAGAAGACTATCAAACTTTTGCTATAAAACTGGGTATTGATTTATCAGGGAAATTATTACCAAGTGATAAACCACCTGTAACAACTGAACCACCAAAGCCCACTGAGGGAACTAAGAAAGAGGGAGGTAATCAAGACCCTGATACCTGGAAAGTAGTTCATATGAAAAATCCTCCAGAAAAGTTCAAGGTTGTGGATGGAACAGGCAAAAACATTGCTACTGATTTCACTACAGAAGCAAATGCACAAGGCTACATCGATTATTATGTTTGGCATAAACACAATGACAACCCTCAACCACCTGGAGGAGGAGGACAACCAACAGGCGATAAAGACCAGTTTGGAATTCTCTGCATAAAGAAATCTTCTATAGCAAACAAAGTCTTTACAGATTTCAAACTAGAGGAAAAAATGAGAAACTATGCCAGTGGTAAACCCTCAGAATGGAGCACAGAATATACATGCGATACAAAAGAAATCCTTCAGAATGTAGAAGCAACAATTTATGAGCAAATAAATGGGTTTAAAAAAGAAGCTGATACAATCAGTCTGAAACTTAATGGACCTCCTCATAAGGATGGAGCTCGGTTTTGGATAATTCCAGACTTTGCTACGGATGGAAATCCAAAAAGGAGTTTGGAAATTGAAGACCCACATCCAAATAACCATTCAATAAATCCAAAACCTTTGAGTGAAATTGGTGGTTCAATAATCGGAAAATGGATAGGCTACAAAGGTATCTCTGTAGTAGTTAATGGAAAAAGACATGTTGAATCCTGGATACATTTCCCAGTTACAGATATCAACAATGTAGCTGCAGAACAGGACAAATGGAGACAGTATGTTAACTATGACATCAGTGAAGCAAAGTATCTCAAAGCAACTGGTAGCCTAATAACTTCAAGACTCGATGGCGTGAAAAAAGGAGACCCACCAAATTACAAATACGCCTCAGTTAGAGAAGTTGTAGGCTAACTTCTTTCTTTCTTATTATTAAATGCGTTGTAATAAGTGTAAATCAATTAGAATGTTAGCAGTATATCGCCACAAGTTTCAGTGTCAAGACTGCGGAGTTTGGTATGACGATTGTGGTTATGGCACTGAATCAAGTAAAGATTGCTTACGAAATAGGGGAGAGACCTAGCAAAAATGGCATACACAGACGTTTTGTATCCTCATTCATCGGGTGTGACTAAAACAGCAGTTGATTCAGGACAGCACACAAGACACTATGCCAGCGATGGGTCAAGTCCTACGCATGATTGGGAGGTAACCGGATGGAGTCCTAAAAACTACGAGGCTACATGTCAGCAGAATATACCAGGTGATGAATTAAGCATCAAAATGTGGGGTCCAGACCATAGTTTAGTGACATTGTCATTAAGTGGATTGATGGAAACTGCTGCTGGTATATTTTCCAAATAGACACAGGCGGTCAAACTGGGTTAGGCCATGAAATCAGTAACGTTACTGACATGAAGACCCTCATCCAGACACGACCAAATACTGTGTGAACGGAACAGCGATAGGTTCAGCCTCAGGTGCACAACAAGGTTACAAAGGAGTAATATGGCAGATTAGTGGGGGAGGACATGTAGAAGGTTTTGTTAACAAGGGTTCTACATGGACAAAAGTTATTGGGGTAGATAATCCATGTGGCAAAAAGTTTAGTCCTGTATCCTCACAGCATATCAGTTTTAGAACTGATGCTTCTGGAGTAAACTGGACTGGTGGACAATGTGCAGAGATAAATGCAAATCCTACTTCGGTTCCTGGAGGGGCTGGAACGCCTGGAGTGCCTGGTTCTGGTGAAACTGGTAGTCCTGGAAGTGATGAAGGATACCCAATACTTATCCTGGACAGTTCGGGTAATGATGGTAATTTTGAAAGCAATCTCATAGATGGTAACCTAAGCACTAGATGGAGTGATAACGGATTAGGTGCATGGGTTTCATTAGACTTACAAGCACTAGTCCCTGTTAATGAGGTCTTGATAACATGGTATAATGGTGATCAGCGTAGTAACAATTTCGTATTGCAAGGCTCAACTGATAATATAACATGGACAAACCTTTACAGTGGAACATCTAGCCCATCTGCTACCCCACAATCCTATACATTTCCTCAAACAAATATTAAGTATGTTAAGGTTACTGTCAATGGTAACACACAGAATAACTGGGCCTCAATAACAAACATAGTTGTAAATGGTCCTGGTGCAACTGGGGGAGGTAGTAATGTTCCAAGTAATGCAGCATACAATGAATTTGAGACTGTATTTAACATGGACTTTTATGATGTTGGGTTGTGCCAGCCAGTCTGATTATGTCAGCCATGACTACTACTCCAATACTTTATCTCCCTATTTCTTTTCATATGACATGGTTTACATAGCCTAAATGTGTGTTTTAATGGATTATTCATATCATATTTCTCATGGTGAATATCACTAACTGGATTAATATTACAAAATTCGCATATCCCTTTTCGTGGATTTTCCTTAAGATAAATTCGCTTACCTTGAAATACTATACGTTTTTTACTATATTCACGATTATAGCATCCATTACACGTAGGACCAGCATACCATTTTTCATATGTTATTCCGTTAAAAGTTGTTACACCACTACTCTTATTTTTTCCACAAACAACACATACATTTTTCTCTTTATGTTCTATGGAACGACATTTATAACATAATATGTTTTTATGGTTTTTACTGATATACCATTTAGTCTGTTTAACTGTTAGGCCATAAACACGATAATATTCACTTGTGACTATACTTGAAGTTGTTCCGCATTTCGCACATATGTTTTTAAGTCTACGACGTTGTTTCTCTAATGACATCTCAACAATGTCAAGAATGAATTGAGAGGCTTAAAAGCTTTCTCTTTCATTCTAAGGCACAACACACGCTGCATTTTCTTCACTATAGTATTGAGCACATGATACACCTGAACTTGTTCCTGTTCCTGTGCACCAATCAGCAAGCCCTTTATGAGTTCCATCTTTACTCTCAATACCTGGAGTTCCAATGCTACCAGAAGGCTCGGGGTTTGAAAGACTATTGATTATTTGTTTAGTTATCAGTTTCATTGTTGTAGCTTTATCTGTTCCTGTATCAGCCCAGCAATAATGCACGTTGTTACCATGCACGTAAGCAGAATGTCCAGATGTTGCACCATCAGACCTAGATGCATTCTGGTCTGGAAAGCAGACATAGAGAATGCCTTTTGTTCCTGCATCTGGTATATCGCTATTATCCAACATGCTGCTTAGTTTAGTGCGCATGTCACTATCGCTAAATGTAGATTGTAAATCATAGTTATCTGCAAAGTATGTTCCGTCATAAGCTGGAACTTCTATGTCTCTATATTGTGAGAGCTTTGTAAAATATGTCCCACTAATCAAAGCTGTAATTGAGTTATTGATATCATCCATTGATGGATTACTAGCTGTATCCCAACTTCCTCCATGAAATATAGTAAAGATGTGTCCAGGGCTTAACACTGGTCCTGTAGAATCCTGGAAGTTAACCCAACTAGCAGGAGGGGGAGGGGGTGGAACTATAGGAACATTAACCCAATCAACTCTAAATTTTATCTTAGCCCATTTGAATAAAGGCTTTCCGTGAGGTTGTCGTAATCTTACCCACACAGCATAATACTCTGCTGGCTTCATATCAGATAAAGTAATAGAAGGTAAAACTCCACCAACTTTTTCTTTAAATGTTATTCCAGACGGTGCAGTATTAATATTAGCAATATTAGTGGGAACTGTATTTTTAGGACTTATGCCAATTCCGGCAATTGCATCAGTTGGCATTAAAGTGGAATTAACTGAAATAACAGCTGCAGACATTGTAAACGTTGAAGAAGTATTTTTTATTAAGTAACAGGCGTATTGATTCCAGTATATACCATCATTAAGAAACGTCATGATAACCCTGGATACATCTGGAAACCAATTGTATTTTGCTCCAGTTATCATCTCAACAAGAGGAGTAGCTAAAGCACCACCAGTATTATTTTTTCTATTATCATCACTCCCTCCAGTGGGACCAGAAAAATAAAACTTTAAGTCTGTTGATAATGGTGCAGAGGCACTCATTGGTTTGGTTTACCCCATATTCTAATCAGATGCTTACCTTTTGGTGCATCTTGAACCTGAGTTGCTCGTTTTATCTGATGGTCTAATGGACTATCTTCTAAATCTTCCTGGATGGAATCAATTATAGTTTCGGTCCTGTTTTCTTTTTGTGTATTATTGACTTTCTTCCAGTCTTTTTGAGATTTGACCCTTTCTTCGATGACCCTAAGTGTACTGATTTCTTGTTCAATGTCTTCCCTGTACCGTGGGAAATTGGGATTGAGGGCGTTCGAGATAAACTTACATATCGTTTCCGGAGTTGCATGGTCTAAATCTGGAACTGCAACTACTTTAATATTAATACCCCTTCGTGGCATATAATTAGCGGCCATCCAATCAACTGAATGACCAATCCTTACTGTCTTTGTGTATTCTTCTGCTCCTCTCATTTGTGACAGCTGCACCTACAAAAATCAGTCTTACTTATTGAAAATGGACATTCTGAATGTCTTGCTGAAAAGCAGAGATACGACAATTCGTAAGTCTGTAGGTTGTTAAAATAACTCTGCTTTGGCTTCTGGTTCTTTTGCATGTTTTAATTTCTGCCTCGATGCATATCCATACTTACGGTGACACCAGCAACGACACATAAGTTCGCTGTCGTAACAATCCATATGTAAAAATCTCCAGCAGTTTTTTGATACAACTGTTCCAACTGGATTTGTTTCCATGTCTTTGTTTGTAGTATAGTCATGATAACTAATCCCTGTCATCTACACCCAACCATTGTCTTTTACTGAACCGTATAGAGCTACTCCATATACAAAAAGTTGTTTACGTGATGTGTCTGTAGTTTTCACACCAAGCTGCACAACATTACTTGCTGAAGTAGTTTTCGTAATATCAGGTAGAAAATCAGTCTTATCGATATAGGCTTCTGTTGATTCCTGAAATCTAATAGCAGAACCTATGATATATTGCAGCTTGTATGAAACTGGGTTAGCTGGAGCAAGTGCAGCAGAACCATCTTGCTGAGTTCGGTGACCTGCTACGCCGTCACCATTGGCACTTACAATATACCAATTGCCTGATGTGGCTGCGCAACCCTCAATACCAAATTTAGGATTTGTGTTCTGGTTTGTTTGTGATAGAGGCTCCATATCAACCCCAAACCTTGCAAAATTAGCAGTTGTATTTCCTACATATCTAGCCTTTAACTGACAAATTGAATATTTTGCATAGTCCATTGTTACACCTGTAACTCTCATTGAAGCAGTTCCATTGGCTGAAACTCCAGAATCTAATAAAGCTGCACCAGTTGTTAAGTCATTAGTTGCAGTTCCTGAGCCTGAGTTATCTCTTGCAAACTGTTCAACAGTTGGATTCATTCGGTTACAAATGTAGGCATTAGCAATGTTATATCGTCTAATATCACTGTAAAGACCACCTGTTTTTCTGGTATCAGCATCATGATAATGCTTCTCACCTGAAAGATAATACCATCCTGTTCCTGCAGCATTTCTTACAATAACTGTATCCTGTTCAAAACCTGAACCACTGGATAAAACAGAAACCATTGCACCAGCAGCTGCAGAATATCCAGCAACATCAGCAGAGTCTAAAATATTAATAGATTTGGCATTCATCTTAGCCACACTAGCATTACTGCTAGATAGCCATGTATCGCCTACGTTAACCACATCTAAGTTTTTATAAAACTGGTATTAGGAACTAATGGAACACGCGCAGCTAAATTATAAAAAGTAACTTTGTTTGTATATAGAGAACTGGCTTCTGTAGAACTAGGAACTTTCTCTTTCCACCAACGAAAATCTTGCATTGTTCCATAAAATAATCTGGAAATATCTCTAGTTGGATATTTTGAATTAGGAAGTGGGTCAATCAATGCATAACTACGGCCTAGAAACATATTCAGGTTATCAGACCATGGAATTGAGGGTTCTGATGGACTATTTAGCGTTGTAACATCTGCACCATTAACATATAGTTTCCTGGATGCTGGAGTAGCAGAATTAAAGGCAAACGTGATTTCATACCGTGAATTAGCAACTAATGCTGTATTGTAGATAGTTGAGTAGAATGTTCCACCTTTTTTCACATATACGGTAAGTTTGGAAGTAGTTCCATCAATAAAACACCATATCCAATTACTAGATGTATAATCGAATTTATATAATATAGGCATATTATGACCTGTTCTAGTTACTTCATAGGGTTTTATCCTTAAACAAAACCCAAAGCCTGTTGTAGTGTCAGAAAATTGTATTCCTGGATTTGGTAGATTTGTATTGTCTGAAGGGTCGTCTATTATTTCTATGTAATTACTAGAACCATCAAACACAACTTCAGTGGTTGGTGCACCAGCTACGTCTATCCCACTTGCTATTCTTGCAATGCCTCGAAATCTTGCATGATTTCCAAAGCCAGATTGGTCAAGCATCTCAGCCTTTACCTTTCTCATAGGTAACCAGCATTTTAACAGGTTAGCATCTGGTTCAAGACATAACTGGTTATAGACATTAGGATTTGTGACCAGTTTGGCAAATGCTAGATTGGTATCATAAAATTTGAGATAAGTTAGACCTATTGCACCTATTGAGCTTTGAGTTTCGTCACTATCAGGGTCTGTTGATTGAGTTTGTGTTTGTTTTTCTTTCCATTTATTAATAACATCTTGAATCTTTTGACGCATATCACCTGAGTATTTTCTTAAGTTATAGACTGAGAAACTCATGAGGATAATGTTGATATGAAGAATTGAACATAAAGCCAATCATTACCATAGTCATGATTTACAGGTGTTCCCAGTAAAGCTCTAGCAGCCATTGTTCCACCAGAAACAGAATCAAATACACCAACTTCTGAACATGCAAAACTAGGAACTAGACTATCAAAGATATTTTCCCACATTAAGAAAAGACCTTCAGCACGCATAAAGCCAGAGTCATCCATTGAAGCCCTTGCTACTTCACTTTGTAAAGCTTGCTGATTTGCATAAGTCACTGAAGTTCCTGAACCTACGGCCATATAGTTTAACCTAGTTGAAGCTTGAAGCATAATATTCTGGTTAAAGATTTCCATTCCTTCCATTGTCACTTTATCTTTTTTGTATTGAACAGCAATAGGTTCAAACCAATCTGGAGGGACATATTGACCTTCCCATTTTCTTTTTATCGCATAATGAACACGACTTAAATATTCACTACTTTTCTCTGTTCGTGCAACTTCTAAAGCTGCTTTGATATATTCACCTGTTTGTTTTGGAAATGTAGCAACATATGTGCTATCCTGTAATATCCAATAGTCTTCTATGATTGTCATGTTACAAAGACCTCATAAGATAATTCTTCAGGAACTGGTTGGCCTGGTAATGTTGGCATACCTTCAACTGCGAGATAATCATACAATCCCTGTACAGAAATATCACAAAGATAACCACCAACCCCACTTTCAATCTTTGATACATCAAACTCATGTCTTACTCTAAGCAAGTCAGCAATTGTATTTGTTTCTGCTGTTAAACCACTTGCGTCGTCTACAATCTTAATTCTAGTGGCTGGTGAAAATGGTGGGTCTGGAATTGAAACTTGTGCAGTATCGTAAACCACTGGAGGTTTAGCAGTATACCTAAGCATAGCCATCAACGTATTACAAACAGTCTTAAAGTCTGTAGTCCAACCTGATAAATCTACAAATGCTTCAACTTCACCAAACCTATAACATGAAAGTGGGTCTTTGACTATTATCTTTGTCCTTACTCCGTAGAACGTGGCATAAGTATATGTTGGCAATGTTGGGCTAGTTGTAAACTCTGGTAAGCCTTCTAAGTCTGGTGGTTGTTTGGGGTCTACTGGTCTAGTTCCACATCTAGGGTCTTCATCGTTATTTGGAACATTATCATGATACCAATAAACAGTATTTGATTGGTCTTGTCCTATCCTATGAAGAGTAATCCAGTAGTTATCGCTATGAGGTAAATGATGCACAAGCTTACAGACTTTGGCAAATACTGGCTTTGGATTATCCTGAGGTATATGGCTAACTTTTATCTTGAAATATGCTATTGGGCTTTTATGATGTGGCCTATGACAGTGATGGACATTATCCCAAAATGATGTGTAAATGTGACCATACAGATATTTTTCGCTAACTACTCCAACCTTCTTTAACAACAGAGATACATGATGTAGGTCTGGAATTGTTAGATTAAATCTCTGAGTAATATCTATGTTGTATAATGGTGTGCCTGTTTCTTCCCCTCCAACTTCAAGATGTTCCTCACCTAGAACTGGTTTAGGGTTAGTTCCTGCTATTGAAATAAGAACATTAGCAAATCCATTTGATAGATTGCTATATGTAGTCCATTTCCAAGGACCAAAAAAGTATGAAGTATTAATAATATCATCAGTATCCTTATCTGCACTTTTGAAAGTCTTGACTGTAACGCTGGTATTACCTTCCCATGGATAACGTAAATAGACATTATCATATGGGTCTACTCCCCAATAACTACCTGAAAAATCAGTTAAAGCTTGCATAACTGAAGATGCTTGTGTATGCTTTACTGAAAAATCAGTCATTAAATCTCTAACTCTATCTGAAATACCATCCAACTGAAATTGGCCTCTCTGCTGAATTGATATATCATTATCGTTATCAAGGTGGTCTGTTTCTGTAATCAATGATTTAGCAAGCTCATTTACTTGCATGAATTCATCATAGTTTGCAGCTTGTGCACTACCTAAGATTGGCCTGGTATTTAGTTTCTGGAAGTTAGTTAATGTTTCTGAAAATACAATACCTGAACCATATCCACTAACTGCATACTTTAGACCGTTTGTAGTTGTATCACGTGTTGGTTCAAAGGTTTCAACATAGCCAGAACAAAGGTTTCTCCAATCACCATTCTGTCTCTTACAAATAGCGATAACAACCTTACAAGAATGGCCTATCTTTTTAACATCAACATTATGCTCATGGTCATCAATAAGCATTGAAAAAGTTCCTGATGCACCTTGTTGATATTCAGTTACCACATTCTGTATATTAATTTCCTGACTTGAACCAGAATCAAAACTATCATATTCATGCAAAAGTTCAGTTCCAGTATGGTCATAGATTAAGACTCTTGGTTTCCACGGTAGCAGGTTAGAAGCATCCCAAAACTTGCCGTAGTCTGTGGTTGTAAATGATGCACTAGTAAATGATTTCTTGCTAAAACTTCCAGGCATTGCTAATAATAACCTCCCTCATCTTGCATCAGATTCTTTCTAATAACTCTAGTTATTTCCTTACCATCTATTTGAAGAACAATAACTTCTGTTCTTGTTCCACCAGCTGAGGCGTTTGCAGTTGCCTTTCTCTGCATGTAACGATTATGCATATCGTTTAATCTATCTTCAGGAAACTTCAAAGTCCCTGGTTGAACCTTAACTTTCTGGTGTTTGCCTAGTGGGAAAAGAGTAGCAGTATTTGCGATTACTCCTCCAGCATTTGCAATTGCTCCTCCAGGACCAGCCCATGCAGTAGCATTGCCAGCAGTTGCAGTTATACCAGTAGCTGCTCTACTAACCTTAACTACTTCAGGTCTATTCATTTCTCCAGCAACTACCATCTGTCCTTTTGCAGTTCCACCATGCGCAAGAAATGCTGCACCTGGTCCTGTTATTCCCACGCTAATAGTTACATTGATTGTCCTAGGGATACTATTTAGAGCACTAATCAATGATTGAACTGCACCTTGTGCAGAGTTTGCAGCTGTTCCAATGTTGCGCATTGCAGTTACAACATTGTTAAGACTGCTAACCATGTTCGCAGTTGCTGAAGCAATGAAACTGCGCAAAGCGTCAATCATTCCAGCTGCGTTATTTGCACCAGTGTTAAATGCACTAGTCATTGCACTAGCAATAACACTCCAACCACTAGCCATCTGGTTAATTGCGTTTGTTACAAATTGGCCTAGTTGGTTAATGATACCAGCAGCGTCATTTGCTCCCTGAGTAAAATACTGGTTCATGGCTACTGCAATAGCCTGAAATGCTGCAGCCATCTGTTGTATTGCACCAACTAAAAAGGCTCCAAATGTGTTTATTACTCCAGCAGAATCATCTGCACCAACCTGGAAAGCTTGTAACATAGCAACTGCTATCTGCATGAATTGAGTTGCTAATCCTGTTACCCATGTAGTCACAAATGCTCCAAATGTGTTGAGTATTCCAGCTGCGTCATTGACTGCGGTTGTAAATGCTGTATTGAATGCAACTGCTACCTGTTGTAATGCAGTTATTATTGCTATGAATTGAGCACTTGCCGCAGCTGCTAACATATTAAGCTGTCCAATTGCATCACTAACTGCAACTGAAAACGCTTGGTTAAATGCAGCTGCTACTTGTTGTAATGCTGTTATTATTGCTACAAATTGGGCACTTGCTGCAGCTGCTAAACCGTTAAGCTGTCCTATTGAATCACTAACTGCCCTTGCAAAAGCAAGATTAAACGCAGCTGCTACTTGCTGTAATGCAGTTATTATTGCAGTAAATTGTGCAGTAGCTGCAGCTGCTAAACCGTTTAATTGACCTATTGAATCACTAACTGCTCTTGCAAAAGCTTGATTAAATGCTGCTGCAACTTGTGCTAATGCATTTATTATCGCTGTGAATTGTGTTGATGCTGCAGTAGCAAGTGAATTAAGCTGTCCTATTGAATCACTAACTCCTCTTGCAAATGCCTGATTAAATGCAGCTCCTACTTGGCCCAATGCTGTTATGATTTGAGTTAATATAGTTGCAGTTGTTGCCGCTAACTGTTGTAATGCTGCAGTTGCTTCTGCTACCATTGCTTTAACTTTAGCAGGGTCTATTGCTTGAACTGGCGGTGCAGCTGGTTTTGCTGTTTCAGCTGGCTTTCCTGGTTCTTTACCACCACTAGCAACAAATTGTAAATTGCTGACAAGATTTCCTGCACCTTGCCCAAGCATTTCACCAACTTTTGAAAGTGCTTCAGGTATCTTGAAATTTTGTATTGCAGTATTAAATGCATCAAATGCACCCTTTATTGCATTCCATGCTGCAACTCCAACAGTTTTAATACTACCCCATAAAACATTAATTGCATCAGTTGCAGTTTTAACAAGTCCAGGCCATGCAGCAGTTAGACTTTTTATTAAATTATTTACTGCATCCCATGCTACTCCAGCAGCTACACTTATACTATTCCATACAGCGTTAATCGCCGTAGCTGCAGTCTTTACAAACTCAGGCCATCCACTAGTTACACTTTTTATCACATTGTTTATTGCGTCCCATGCTGCACTTGCTGCAACAGTTATACCATTCCATACTGCGTTAATTGCAGCAGCTGCAGTCTTTACAAACTCAGGCCAACCCGCAGTTAAACTCTTTATCACATTGTTTATTGCATCCCATGCTGCGCTTGCTACTACGGTTATACCATTCCATACTGCATTAATTGCTGTAGCTGCAGCTTGAACAAACGTAGGCCAACCAGCAGACAGACTTTTTATGAGGTTGTTTAGGCCATCCCAAACCGCACTAGCTGCAACAAGAATACCGTTCCATACTGCATTAATCGCAGTTGCTGCAGCTTGAACAAAAGTAGGCCATCCAGCAGACAAACTCTTTATCAGATTATTTAGTCCATCCCAAACAGCACTAGCAGCAACTAGAATACCATTCCATACAGCATTGATTGCCGTAGCTGCAGTCTGAACAAATCCAGGCCAACCAGCAGATAAACTCTTTATGAGGTTATTTAATCCGTCCCAAACCGCACTAGCTGCAACTAATATACCATTCCATACAGCGTTAATAGTTGTGACTGCAGCTTGCACAAATCCAGGCCAACCGGCTGCAAGACTCTTGATTAGATTATTCAGGCCATCCCATGCTATTCCAGCAGCTGCTACTATTCCGTTCCATATTCCATTTATTATACTAGCAGCATTTTGAACAAAAGCAGGCCATCCTTGTGCAGCTGTGCTTAATGCAGTAGTTATGGCATTCCACATTGCTTGTGCTTGTGGGGTTAAATCAGGAAACTTGCCTATCTTACCAGTAATTAAATCTCCAATTGTCCCAACTGCTGTTTTAATTGCACCAGTAATTGCATTCCATATATCTTGTCCTGTTTTAGCAAAATCTGGTAATTTACCCAGTTTACCAGAAATTAAATCAGCAATTGTTCCAACTGCGTTCTGAACTCCTTTTACTATACTATCCCATATTTTCTGTCCAGTTGCTGCAAAATCTGGCACTGTTCCAAGTTTAAAACCTAGAACATCTGCAATTGTGCCAACTGCTGATTTTATACCATCAACAATTGCTTTCCATATCTTTCCTCCAAGGTCACCTAATTGTTTAGGTATATCTCCAAAAAATCCAACTATAGGTTTTATTACATTAGTGTTAAACCAAGTGCCTAAGGGTTTAAACAAATCCTGAATTGATTTAACTAATTCATCAAATGCCTTTGCTGCTTCAGGAAATGACTTTCTGATATAATCACCTATCTTTAATATTTCTGCACCAATTGCTTCAAGCCATTTAACAGCAGCTGATTGGCCTTGTGTTGTAAACAATCCGGCTAATCCAATTAATGCACCTTTTACTGCATCATTCATTGCAGTTCCTAATGTTTTAAGACCAGCTACAATTGCAGGAACTATTTGCGTTCCTATGAATGTGACTGAGGCAATTAATGCATCACCAAAAGCCTTCATCGCTCCAGGAATGCCCTTAACCAGTGCAGTTAAACCCTTAAGAATATCTGCACCTAAATGATCAACAAACTGCTTTAATGGTCCTGTAATAAACGTAACAAGATTTGAACCAAAATCTTTTAGATTAATAATAGCAAGGTCTATGGCTTCTTTCCATTTCCCCTTTAATGCTAAATCAGCAGCTATAGTAAAACCTCTAAAGTCTTCTGCAAATCCACCAAGTTCAGGATGTAATCTCTTTATCTCTTTAACAGCAGAATCAACAGCTGGTCTAAATAAATCATGAAATACATAATTAACTTCAGTTCCAATTCCCTTTATTGTTCCTATTATTCCACCAACTGCAGTATTAAGTGCACCAATTACATTACCAGATTTTAATTGATCAACAAATGTTAGAAGACCTTGTTTAGCATATTCAAGTCCTCCAGATATAGCAGTTTTGAAATGATCAATAATTGGAGTAACACCTTTAATCCAAGCATCAAAACCTGCTCTCATTTGTTGTAATGATGTTTTAACTAAACTACCACCTTTGTTTGCAGCATCCCCAATGCCTAGAAAATCTTCAGCTGCACCTTTAATCAAATTTAAAAGTGGGACTAATCCAGGGATTGCGTTACCAATTGCAACACCTAAAGCATTTAGTGCATCTCTAAACCCAAATGCATTAGTCTTTACTAAAACTAGAACTGTAGCAATAGCAGTTATTGCTAACATAACAGGATTAAGTGCTAAACCTCTTAGTGTATCACCAAAACTTTTAACTCCAGTGCTTGCACCAGGAACAGCATCAGAAATACCTTTAAACGCAGTAGTTCCAGTAGTTCCAAAACTTTTAATTGTTGAAATTATTCCTGCTAAGCCTGAACCTATTGAAATAACCTGAGGAACAATATTAGTTGCAAAGTTTGCTAATGCTTCATTAAACTTTTCCTGCTTTATTGTTGCATTCTGATTAGCAATTTCTAACTGTTGCTGTGCCTTTACAACTCCTAACGCTGCTTTTTCAGCTTTTGGACTATCTGCACCATATTTCTGTACTGCTTTATCATAAGCTAGAATTGCAGATATAACACCAGCTTGTGCTGCAGTCATTGCCTTATTTGCTCTGTCGACCCCTAATTGCGCAGTTTCTAATTGAGTAAATGAATGAACAAGTCCAACAATACCACCAGCAAATGCAGCAATTCCTAATGCAGTATCTTTAATTGTGCTACCAAGACTTTGAGTATTCTGTGAAGCAGTTTTAGCCGATTCACCTGTAGTTTTAACTGCTTCAGAAGCATTTTGCGAATTAGTTCCAAGTTCTTGCATTGCACTACTGGACCCTGATGCAGCTGGTCCTAGTTCTTGCATTGCGCCACTGGCTGCACTAGATGGAGCTTGAACGCCTTCTAGACTTTGAGATAATGATTGTAACTGCGAAATAGCATCCTGTAAATCTGCAGTTGCAGTAATAGTAATAGGCTCAAATGACAAGGGGAATAAAGTTCCTGTTCAGATAGAATAGAAAGTAACTAATGCTTATTTACCTGAAACTTCTGCAATCAATGCCTCTATCTCGCTACGCATTGTCTCATATGCTGGAGTAATCCAATTCTGACCTTCAACAAAACCCCCTCCTCCCCTAGTTGAATGTCCAAACTCTACAAAGCCAATGTATTCAGTATCATTTTCAATTGTAAACCCAATATCTTCAGGTGTGAATTGCCAGTTTCCTTGTAAGTATCCAGTATCTACAGGTGAATTACCTTCCATATCATCAAATGCTGTCTGTCCTATTTCTTGCAGTCTGGTTGTAAACAAATCTTGAAAGGTTGTGGAATATTCATCAAGAGCTGCACTTAATTCTGCAAGCCCTTCAACTTCTAAACTCATTCCTCCAGCAGCCATCTAGTTAACCCCTTCTTGATTTAGCCTGATTACGTCTAGATTCATATTCTTCCTGAGTCCTTTCTAAGCTTGAAACTATACTTTCCATACACTCTAAATCTATCATATCATCTGCATAAACAATATTATTATTAGTCATGTATTGCCACGGCCATAATGTCTTTCTAGACATTCGCCATCTACGCCACATATCCCAAATTCTTCTTTCGGTATATGATAATATAATATTATTATCTCTAATTGCGTCTTCTCTTTCCTGGCTTGACTTACAGATAACCATTATTTCACATAGGAGGTTGAGTTTGGGTTTTCAGATGGGTATCCAAACTGTAATCGATATAAACCTGCTTCAACTGCTAATGATAATGTAAGAGTTTCACATTTCATTGTATCCTCTTCAGGAATTCCATACATCCAAAGACCAGCAATTTGATATAATTTAGCTTGCTTTTCTGCAATCAATCTATTTAATTTTGAAAAGTCTGCATCTGACAAACCTGTAACAGCTGGATTATTTTTAGATAATTCTGGTGGTTTAACCCTGGTTCCATTTTCATCCATCTGATTCAGAGTCATTTGCTTTATCTTATTCAAGTCTGCAACTTCACCCTGTAATCGTTGAACCTCTTCATAGATATCCCATGGGACTTTGTTATAATGCACAACTAACTGAGTAAACCTATTAGTATTATCACTAGGTTTTTCTCCTAGTTTTGGAGGGGTTCTATCTTTAAACTGTAGAATAACCTGAGTATCTTTCTGTGAAGCAATTGCTATTGCTTCCTGTCTTTTTGTGGAAAACATTGCAAGCAGATTAGTAAGAGCTTCGTTTGAAATGCCAAACTTTTTACCTAATTCCTCTTTAGTGGTTGGCTTACTTGTTACTTCAGTCTCTGATTTCTGTTGCTTTGTTGTTGAACTAGCATCCATAATCATTTTCTCTTGCTCTTGTGCAGTTAGATAAGGTAAACCCATCTCTTTTCTTTCTTTATTTATCTTGATAATCTCAACTCTTGCAGCTAATTCTGCATTATCCATTGCACCCTTTGGCACAAAATGCTTTACGTTAGGATTCAAATTATTCATTAGTTAGCTTTATTAAAAAATGGAAGTAGAAAAAGGTTAGTTTGTATTAACCTGACAGTACGACACTCATTGGGTCTCCAGATGCTGATTCCCTAGTGAAATCACGATTTCCACCCTCAAAAGTTCTGTCATCTCCATTTAACACGCAGTCAGTTACATCTATCTTACATGGAGGAGTTAACGCTGATTTATAAGTATAAACCATGTCTATCTTTGTTCCAGCCATCAAGTAATCTAGCATGACTGAATCTTTTAGCCATGTATCAAACTCGATTGAACACTCTCTTTCAGTTGGTTGTAAATACTCTAGTGAAGTAGTGCCATTGGGTGCAACTTGCGCTAAATTTTGGTTTACATCTAGCTTGAATCTATCTGTTTTCCATTCAGTTCCTTCAATTGTAAATGGTGCAGTTCCTCCATCTATTGAACTCCAGGGGTCTTCAACTGGAAATGATGTGATGTAAGTAGGCGTAGTAATGCCAGCAGATGTTAAGTCTGTCAAGTGTTGCCTTATCTGTTTACACTTTAATTCCTGCTCAACATTAACCCCACCATCCTTTGTAACTTCAATACTAATACTATCTGTCTTGCATCCTGTAGCGATAAAGTATTTCTCAGTCCCATTAACAGTATAACTCCATGCAATAGCCACACTTGCAGCATTAGTCCCTGCAGGGGTGGTTTCGTTTGCAAGATTAACACCATACTTTGCAAAGTCTAACTTGTTTGTGGTCGATGGTCTCCATTTGATTGACAAACTATATTCTTCGGTCATCTTAGGTTGTGATACTGGGTCACGTGCACCAACAACCCTTGTTGTATCTTTGGTGATTGTTGCATTTGGAACAATGCTTGACAAAAATCCTACTAGCTTGAAGGTTGGGTTTGCTGGAGGCGTATTATATGTAGTTTCTTCAATGAACTGAGGCGGCTTTTTGAATAGCCAGTGACCACTTGGAGTAAAATTTAGTACCATTTCTTAATAATCAAGTTTTATCTCTGAGGAACTAGAGAAGTGATGTAACTATGAATATAACCGCGTGTATTTGCTTTTACAATGCAAGCCATGAATTAGAAAGGTGTCTTGAAAGTTTAGATTTAGGTAAACCAAATGGCATTGACTATGCTGTATGTGTGGATGGTAAGTATCCTAACTTTCCAGGTAGAAGCAGACTATCAGACGACGGTTCAAGACAAGTCGTAAACTCATTTAGAAATACTGCTTTGTTTGATGTGCCAGATTACGAGATTCATAAACGCAATTTCTATCTAGATATCTGCAAAAACTCTGATTACATTTTAATCATAGACAGTGACGAATATGTAGACCCTTCCTCAAAGAACTGGTGGTTATTTCGAAATAATATTAGAGAAAAACATCAACTTGACCCATCAGCAAAAGGCCATGATATCTGGAGTATAGATGTTGAAAGTAATAGTCCTGACTATGTTGAAACTGTAGAACAGATTCTAGGTCGACCTTACCAGCAGAAAAAAAGACCGTGGGACATACAACAATTCCAACCAAAACCTAGGTTATGGTTTAACCCATCACAATTTGAATATCACCTTAATCATTATTCCTGGAGACACAAAGACCCTAACTATCCAGAACATGCGAGGGATTCAGTTTATGGAGTTGCAGCTTGGGGAGAGATACAGGGTATCAAATTACTACATGATCACAAGCTGCGCAGTCCTGAATACTTAGCAAAGCGGCTGAAATATCATAGATGGCTTATTCAGTTTGAACAGACAAAAACAAAACACTACTGGAAGCATCACGATTACAAACCATTACCCCACAACTTGAAAGAAGTTGAAGAATGGGTTGATGCTGATGTTCTTAAAAGGCAAACCTGATAGAATAGGACATGGCTGATGCAAACGAAATTACTATTGTAAGGCAGATGTCTGGTGGGACTAGAACTAAAAATATTGCAGATGCTAGAATCTCACAAATTATAGACGATAATTGGAATCGAATAACTGAAGAAACTGGTATTGCAGTAAATGATTTACTAGCAACTTATTATAATATTGCCACACAGATTGTAAGAAGATATGCAGTAGCTGAGATATTGATAGGCTCACCTGACATGAATGATGTAAGGAATTCATTACTGCGAGAAGCAACTAACATGATTGCAACTCTTGCAAAGCCTGACCCATCTGACCCTGACAGTGAGATAATAGTTGATACTGACGATTACCAGACTTACCCACTTAATCCAGGCGGGGAAGTATGGTTAGGTAGTCTATCAGGTAGACCGAAATATAGAACGTATTTTGGTGAAGACAGTGATAGTTCTGTAGGAATAGCTTGATATGCCCTATGGACTTGCAGGAACTAGCCCTTTTGCAACATGGGCAAAACCTGCTTCTATCTTATTAGCAGATTTCTTTGCAGCTCATTGGTCGTCTAGTGAAACAGGTGCAGTATTAAATACATCAAACTTTCCAGTCAGCGAAGTAGCCTGGAATCAATGGTATAATGCTGAAAAAGATGTAACTATAAAGTTTTATGATTCAACTTCTGTAATAAAATCACAAGGAAACGTTGGCATTGGTAACTGGGCTGCTGAAGAAGATAAAATAATACTTGTTCACATATTTGCTCGTAGTTATGACGACGATGCAGCAGACTCTACAGAAACCATGTTATTCAACATTGAAGAGCATTTCAAAAAAGTATTGATGCAGAACTGGATTGCTGAATTAATACCAAAAGGAATCTTAAAAGCATATGTTAGGAATTGTTATGATAGACCATTTACACAAAATACTGAAACCTATAATGCTACGTTGCGACGTAGGATAATGACTATAGTTTTGAGGGTTTGGCGTGTTAATCAATGACAACAGTATTACAGACTACAAAGTTACTTGCTCAAATTTATCCTAATGATAAAGTCTCAATATTCAAACCTATCAGGATTAATTCAACCACAAGAATTGCTGAATTAATCATACCTTATCAGAAACGAATTACACAGCATAAAAACAAATGTATTGAAAACCGGATATATTTACCTAAAACAAATGGAAGATATTCTCGAAATCAAAATAGATTAAGACCAATGCGATATACTAAAGTTTTATGTCATGCTTGCTATCAGGAAATTAAACTGCATAATCTCTATCTCTCAAAGAATGGTGAACATGGCCGTAGCAAGTTCTATCATATTACATGTGCTGATATGAAGAATATATTATGATTCCAGCACTGTTAATTGCAGCTTTTGCAGTCATTAATACAACTGCTAACTTACAAGTTCCATTATCAGTTCATGTAACTGGTGCAGACCAACCAACTGCAGCAGCAGGAAGCTCAACACCAGCCTTTGATGCAGCTACGATTACAACACTTGCTGGTCTTGCTTCAGCATTTATCTACAGATGGAAAAAGTCAGATAAGCATGAAACCAAGTTTGATAATAGGACCACAACAGGCGCGCAAACAGTTATGCAGACAGCAGAAAGTCTAAAGCAGACAGATATTGGAATTGTTGATACATTGACAAGTCTGAATCAGGCTATTGCACTAATTCCTGGAGTTCCCAAAGAAGCAACCACATTGATAGAATCGCAGTTAGAAGCATGGAAAAAAGATAATCAGGCATATTATAATAATTCACCAGCAAAGCCAACTGATTTATCAAGTGACCCAATCGTTAAAAAACTCGGTGAAGTCCAAAAAATTACAGAGAAAAATGATTAAGATTGCTTTGGTGGTTATGGGTTTGCCTTTGTTACTGTGGTCGTTGTTGTCCCTAATTTTGCTACTGCATCACTAGGCTTTAGTGAGGATTGTATAAAGTTTGCAATGTCATTTGAAGTCCATCCAGTTGTAAAGCTTAGAACAAATACTGCAAATGTCGACATATTAGGGGTTAACGATGGCATAAGTTGAGGCCATAAGAATATACTTCCTGCTATTGAAAGAATAGCGGCATAAGCTGCACTAAAGACATACTTTGACTCAAATTTTAAATTACCGTCGCTTTCTGTTCTTGCCTTCAAATAAGGCATAATTGTGCGTCCTGCTATGCCTAAAGCTGCACCAGCAAAACCAATCCATTCGATTGAATTTAGTTCGAAAACCATATCTTATCTTATATTATTTATTGCCTGGTAGCATTAAGTAACTTAACTAAATCCTGTTCTATTCTATTAACTGTATCAGAGTCATGTTTTTGTAATTGCTTTACTGATGATAGATTAAATGAGTCTATTTCAGTTGCTAATCTATGGATAGTATTTCTATTTGTAAATGTCTGATTAAGATTAGTTCCAGTTGTATTCTTTATTATTTTCTGATTTTCTAAGATTAAATCTATCAATGCCTTTGAACTATTTTTCTGGTCACTTGATATCATATCTATTTTTTGCAAAGTCCTATCTACCAATTCCTTTGTTTCATTATCATTCTGCACATCAGAGTCATGTATTGCCTTTGTTAGTCTAAGTGTTTGTTCTCGCTGGTCACTTGCTATTTGGAAGTTAAAGTTTATGATTGCTGCAATAACGCCTAGTGCTATGAAAATGATGGCAAGTGAGATTTGAATAGAATGAATTTCTGTAATATGAAACTTGAACATTAGTTTAGTTAGTCTCCATTGCTTTCATTATTTCTATTACTATTCCTTCCTGAATCTTTATCCATCTGGTCTAGACGATAACTATGAAGTAATAACCTAGACTCTATCTTTTCAAGTCTATCATAAACCTTAGAAAATGATTCTTTCCTATCATCTTCACCATCTCTAATCAAAGTCTCCATTCTATTAAGACGGTCTTCTAATCTTTTTTCTAGCCCTTGCATAGTTAATTCGACATGGGCTATTTTTACAGTGCCTGTTAATGTTCCCTCAGATGTTTTTTGATATCGAGTTACGGCAAATAAAATTACTGTTGCAGATATCGAAAGCAAAACTGGAAGTAATATACCAGCAAAATCAAATCCTTCAGCCATGAGATAACAAAGTTTACCTAAGCTGATGCTATATTAACAACTAGCCAGCCATTATCGTCTTGTTCTTTCAGAGTTAGCAACATCAACCTTTCTTTGAAACATTGTCTTGTATAATGTCTCGAAATTACCTTTGAAATCAGCTAGATTATCAACTATGAATTTATCTCGTTCATCATGCATTATGATATACTGACATTCAAATTCATTGGCTTCAATTAACAAGTCGTCTATGTTTGTAGTATTATATTCAATTGCATACTCTTTTTTGCGTTCAACTATTCCACTAACCTTTTTTGTCTGCTGCTGAGTTTCGTTATCAAACTTTACCTCATACGTGGGTATTGGTTTCCAGTTTAAGCCACAATAAACAACCCATGCCTTTATCGGAGAACCTAACTGAGTCTTACCTGTTCTTGCTTCATACCAGGTTATCCACTCATGTTTATCATTTGTCCTGATACGATAGATAGTCTTTATTGCTCTATCATATTCATAGCTGCATTTCTGTAAGTTCTTGCGATTAACTATCTCTCTAGGGTCTTCATAATAATCTAAACCAAGTTCTTGATAATACTGTGAAGTTTTTGGTTCAGGTAGCCATGTAGGTCTACCAGCATTTTTTGCACGTTTAGGTTCAAAAGTTTTAGCTGTATCTGTTGACAATAAAATGAAGAGAAAAAGGAAATAGAAAAAGGTTAGTTGGTGATTCTATGGTGACAGTGTTGTTAATGTTGCTCCAGTTGCCAAATCTCGTATGTAGCAGTTATTGTAATCCCTATAGATTAATCCGTTTGCACCGATTTGCGGAACTCGGTACTGTTCTGTCCTTACTGGTCCTTGCTTTCTAATTAGATATCTTCTGTCGTATAGATGCAATACTCCAGTTGGCACAAGTGGGTCTACAAATACCGATAGTCCTGTTAGACCTGGTAATGCTGATGTTCCTGGGTCACTTGACAACACTGTGTTACCTCCAGATAAGTCTCTAACAAATGAGTTGCTCAACCAGTCTGACTCAGTCACTGGATTTAATACTGCTGTATCCAACCTTCCATAGTTTGTTTGCTCGACAGTCATTCGTATAAGTCCAACTGCTCTTATCGGATTATAGTTTGACCTGTTGGTATTTGATACAAATGCTGTTAGGTCGTTTCCACCTGTATCTGAAAACTCATTAAGCAGTAGCAATATCTTTACAGCTTTGATTCTTTCTGCGTCACTTGTCATGTTAGCCCTTGCAAGTGCTAATGGGTCAAAGAGATAGTTCTGCATGAGGAATTCATCAGACCATTGAATCTCGCCTTGACTCTTTCTCATGAGGAACTCTTGTTTAGTAAATGCCATCTTTTTCGGTTCAGTGCGTGACAGCTCACCAACCTCTGCTTCTATCTGGAATCGGCTAACTGCATACTCTCTGAATGTTATATCTGTCGTATTTTCTACGGTGCAAGCATTCTGTATGGCATACTGTCTTTGAGTATTATTAATCAGCGTTCCAGTCAGTGTTGCGTTATTCAGTGTTGCAAAGTCTTGTGAAGTCATTGATGCACTGGATAGCATATCGTAGTAATACTTTAGAGACTCTTGAAACTCTGCCTCATATGGGTCATACTTTGCTTTATCAATATCTGTCATTGATGCATAACTGCCTTGCATTCTTACCTTAGCAGACTCTGCCATCTTGTCAATGCTCATTACTGGCATTTCCCATGTTGGAATAGGTGCACCATTCATTGCTTCCTCTCCTACGTAAAGCGTTCTTGGTTTAACTCTGCGTCCTGTTCTTTCATCAGTTAGCATTGTTGTGCTTGGGTTATACCAGATAGATTTACTATTTAGATATGCCTTTGTTTTATCTCTAGCATCAGCCATTTGGTTATAAAACATCATGGCTTGCTTGCGTTGAATTACAGAGTCATTACCAAACATTCCCATTGTTGGTAATAACTCTATTTCATTAACTGTCATTACTAATATGCACCTCCGTTAAACTGCACCCATATCAAATCGTTGTCTGCTGCCGCTCCTGAGGTAACGTTTCCTCCAAGTGTTCCAGGCTTACCAAGATAAACCCCAACATCTTTACCAGCAGTTCCGTCCCACAATATGACCTTATTACTAGCTGCACATTGCACCTTTGCACCTGGTTGAATTGCGCCTCCAGCTTTTAGCACAACTCTGCCTGATACAATCACCTGAATTCTTGTATCATTATCAGAAGCTGAACGCAATGGATTAGCATAATCCCATGTGTTAGTAGGCAAACCACTAACAACAATCGGCCTTAAATCGCCAGCAGTTGCAGCTTTGTATACGTTTGGTGTTACAGTATTATCTCTAACCATAACTGTGCCTCTTACGATTGCAGTTCCAACACCTTTTGTTTTATTTACATAAATCTGATCAAGTCCAACTAAATCAACATCACCCAACAAAACTGTTGTAGTCGTTGGGGTCGTTGTAGTTAAGTCTGGATTTGCTACTACAGTGACCATTTCTTAGTAACTCCCTCCAGATTTTTGATATCGTTCAGCAGCGTTTTTAATTCTAGCATTTGTTAAATCAAACACTTGCTCCCAAATAGGAAGAGAACTATCGCTTGACACAGATGCAGTTGTCATTTGAGTTGATTGATAACTCACATCTGGAGTTGTTACGCTAGAATACACTTGCTTTAACTGCTGTTCATTAGACTTTGATTGTAAAACATTCTTTACTTTGATAACTTTTGCTTCAAGCAATTCCTGGATAGTCTTATCGTCATAACCCTTGTCTATCCATTCCAGTACAGTCTTGCTATACTCTTGCTGGTTCACATGACCCGTCTTTACATCTGTGAAAGCCTCAGGAAATTGTTGCAGAATAGCAAACACCTGGTTCTTTCTTGCGTTACGTGAATTTTCTCTTTCCAGACTTGCCAACCTTTCAGTTATAGTTTTGTTATCATTATCTTTCTGCTCTTTTTCTGTTTTCAGTTGCTTAAGTTCAGATTTCAATTGGTCGGCAAGTGCTTTATAATCGACCTCTTCTTTCTGTTCGGTCTTTGCATCTTGCTTTACATTTGATGTGTCTGGCATTGAAGGAGTTAGTGAGGCTGGAATAGAACCAGTTCCTGTTTGAGCATTCGTATTTGTAAAGCCTGGATTATAATTTATTGCTGATTTCACATCAGTTTGACCTTGTGAAACCTGTGCGGTTGTTTCGGAACTCATTGTATAATGTAGTGAACTGCCTGTGAAAGATGCAAGAGAACTAATGTAATTGCCTAAAGCAGCTGTAACACAGAAAGGGATTTGTGTATTAGCAGAAGCAGTTAATATGGATTGACACGCTAATTCAGTTCCAGAACACATATCAACTGCCTGAGCTTTTTCAAATCCGTTAGCAGGTTCTGAAACAATAGCATTATGAATAATTTTCCAGTTCTTGATATCAAGTGGGTCTTCAACTGAAGAATGAATTATTCCAGTGCTTGTATAGAAAGGGATTGTCTTACCATCATACTCTTTGAATAACTTTTTAGCTCCCTCATCTATGATTTCATAGACAGCATTCCAATAGCCATCTTTTACTTTTTTCATTCGAATTTCATGGCCTATTGTATACTTTTTCTGCAGCTCAATATTATCAGAAAGTGAATTAGTCTCGATAACTGGATGGTCCCAAATCCATGTATTTTCTCTTTGCTTAGGATAGAGTGTTAATGGATGGCCTCTTGAAGCAAGAACATTACTATCTATTGATTGGTCATTGACTTTCTTACCTTTCTTTGTGACAGTTGTATCGATTAGATAAGTCTCTAGGAATAGTCTGTTATCTTGACTTGAAATAAGTGCTCCTTGCACATTTTTGCTAGGCGTTAATTATCTGAATAGAACCAACCTTTACCAATCTGTAAATTTCTTGCTCCAGTTACTGCAGCAGTTGAACCAGCAGCTAAATACAGTAATTGATAGGCGTTAGCGTCTCTTGTAGTCCAGCTTAGTGTAAACCCATCAGCATCTAATGTGCTTAAACCTGCTTCTGCTTTTACTGTTGAATTGGCTTCATTTGCTACAACAGTATACATTGAAGCAATCTTTGCTGGACTTGTCTTGTTAATGTTCATTGTCTGGCTAGTTGCTACAGCGTCATTATCTGCAGTAAATCCACCTAAATAATTAGCAGAAGAAGAACCCGCACCTAAACTCGTATGATTGTGTGCCTGGACTGTTGTTGCAGCAGTTCCACATCCAGATGCTAGAAATAATCCAGTTGGTTGAAATCCAACTCCAGAAGTTGATTGTGAAACTGGTGCAGTTCCAGTTGTAGGAGTTGTAAATGAACCAACTTTCCAGTTACCACCTTTTATTGCTACATAATTTAGTTTAAGACTTGCTTGTGCAGCTGCAACAGTAGTCCAATTAATTGAAAACCCATCTGAACCCATTGTTGTAAGTGTGCCTTGCAATCCTACGTTTGTCGTAGTTCCATTATCAATAAGAGCAAAGCAAGCTGCGTTATCTCCTCTTTGATAATGTTTAGCTTGCATAGGAGTAACACCATGCTTTGATAGATTAGCCAGACATCCTTGATTTGAAGCTGATGTTGCAAAACCTATTCCCTGATTGTAACCAGTAGCTGCAGTAGTTCCTGATGTGGGTTGAGCATTACCAAAGAATATCAAAACATCAGGCTGAAATCCTACTCCAGTATAAGCAACAGTTCCAGTTGCACCCGATAATGGAGTTGTAAGCACACCAACCTTAGCATTTGTAATATCTGCTCCACCAAAGCACATGTATTCATTCTTTGTAGCACGTGCTATCGTAGTCCAGTTAAATGTAAAACCATCTGCACCTAATGCTGAGACTGAACCAACTGTGGTATTTCCATCACCAGTTCCAGCATTACATGCAGCTGCAGTATTCCAGGCTTGATGTGATACTGAAGTGCCAACCGCATCTTCTGATACAGCAAAAATACATTTCTGATTAGCTGCAGTTGTATCAGCAGCTGCACCAATATTAACATAGGTGTAACTGTCTATTGAATTAAAAGCAACATAATAAGCAGTACTGAAAATTATAACTACCTTAGGAGTAAACCCAACTCCAGTAATTGTATCGTTTCCTACTGTAGCCCTGGATGTCCAACTGCCTGCTTTAAATGATAAAACCATATCTAATCAATTAGACGTATTGAACTACACAATTAAAATACAGTGTTGTCGCATTAGCTGGAATTCTACTACCTAATGTAAGACTGTTTGTATCGTCTAAGCTACATACTACAACATTATTCCCAGTAGCATCAATTGTGAAGTTATGCCATGCTGCATTCTTTGCAGTTGGTGTTTCAAAGTCTGCTGTTTGTGCAGTAGTTGAACCATCATTATTATAGATTGTAAAGTTTGCTGTGCTTGAACCAAACCCTATGATAACCCCACTATCCGCACTACCTAATGGCGTATTTGAAGCAGGTAAAGCTTGCAATGAAGTATATCCAAAGTAAAAGCGAATTCCAGCTGTATTATCTAGTCTAAGTCTAAATCTGACATAGGGGTTCTGTCCAAAGGTGGTATTCATAGAGTTAGTGCTAGAAGTTGATTGAATTCCCATCTTCTCTGTAGTTAGATTACCCCTAAAGTTTTGATAGTTGCCTTCATTATCATCAATTGCTGAAAATGGGTTTTCTGATGCACCAGTACTAACTAACATTCCTCCAAGTGCACCAATTAAAGCAGGACCATTAACAGCAGGGATAAAGCTACCAGTTCTCTTTGCATTTAATGCCAAGCTTGATTGAGTTGCTAAACCAGTGATTGTATTATCTGTTGCAGTTATAGTTTTGTTTGAATAAGATTCAGTTTCAGCATATCCACTAATAGGAGTCCATACAACTCCAGTATGATAATAGATTAGTCCAGTATCAACTTCATAGAATCTAAAACCAGCAAGTCCATCATGGTCAGGCTTTGTAAATGAAGACATACCAACAAACTCACATCCAAGTCTTCTTTCAATTGTAATATCTACCAATTACTTGGACCACTCGATACGATTATGGCAAGGACAATCACAATCATAATCTAATAAATTAAAAGATATTTCCATTTATTTATCAGACCTGAAGACTACGCCTCTAACTTCTAAAGTCATTGAGGAAGCTGCAGCTAATTGCATACATACGTTGCCATAGATATTTGTCGTGTTGCCTGGTAGTCTTGATGATACTGTTACAGTATTTGCTCCATCTACTTTACAAACAATATTACCTGCTGCTGTCATAGCCATTTCATAAGTATGCCATGCAGTATCTTTTGCAAGACCCATCGATGTTGTTACCATTGCTGCAGTTGCATCATTATTAAACACTGAAAAGTTAGCAGTTGTTGTTGAAAAACCCATAAGACACCCATGATCACCAGATGCTAGGATAGTATCAGATGCTGTTAACAAATTCAGACTGCTAAAGCCCATATACAAACGAGAACTGGTTGTGGTTGATACTTGTGCTCTTACCTTAAAGTATGTGTTAAAAGCTCGTTGTGCTGGTAATTGAAATGTTGCATTAGAAATAAAGCCAATGATTGCACCTGAGGAAGAACTGTTAAAATTAGATACCCAACCTTCAGCTGCATCATTTGTTATAGTTGCAGTTCCACCAGTAGGCCAACCAACTAAACACCCATGTAAACTAGATGCTGGATTAGCTGCAGTTGCAACAAAACCTTGTCTTCTGTAAGTCTGAGTAAAAGGTGATTGTATTACCCCACTCAAACTATTCAGTTCAGCATCTATTGTTTTGTTAGTTAGGGTTTCAGTCTTATCATATCCAGTTATCTTTGTCCAACTAGTACCATTATGATAATATAGAAAACCTGTATCGCTTTCAAGAAATCTCCAACCGTTTAATCCAGCATGTGAAGGTTTAGTGTCAGCTGCAAGACCAACCATCTGACACCCACCATATCTTGTAACAGTCATGCTAATCTAACTTCAACTACTGCAGCATTTTCTTTTATTTTTACAAAATAGCCGTTATTATTAGAATCAACAGTTCTTGGATAGATTCTTGTCTGTGTCAAATCAGTTTGATTGGCTGGTGCACTTGATTGAGCTTTCCAATCGACGTAAGTATCAAACTTGAATGGAGTTGTAATAAGTAGCAGTTTACCAAGATTAATCCCATTTAAAGTTTTGAACAAATTATCCAAATCGTCGCCGCCGTAAACATTACCCGCACCAGGGTCAGAATTAGCAACAGTTTTCCATGTAGACATGTCAAAATAATTGAAAAATAAAAAGTTAAGGGAAGTTAGGCGTGTAATGCCCAACTATTCATAGGATGATAGGTTATTGCTTGTGGTCTGAATCCAGGAATTATTGAACTCACTGGGTTTGTGGTATTGTTGCCTGTTCCATTACCTGTTCCGTTATTTGTTGTCTGATTATTGCTTGGAAATGGTGGGACTGGATTTGTGTTATTAATCACTGGAGGGTTTGGGTTTGTAGTATTCTCAATTGGTGGTAATGGTGTTATTTCAGGTGGTTTTGTGGTCACGTTCTGACCTGGTGCTGGAGTAATTATCACTGGTGGAATTCCTTCACTTGGTTTCTGAGTTTGGTTAGTTTGGTTACATGTGCATGGTTGTGCTGGATTTGTCGCATTAGGTGGAACTATTACAGTTACGTTGCTTGGAGTAGTGCTTACATCTGTGCCATTAGGTGCAACTACTACCGTG
>AR_comb_assmDRAFT_10784532_pt1 | contig 57746 bp, 83 predicted proteins | sample ArasoioldDNA_FD_10543 | JGI IMG/M metagenome (IMG submission 10543) | reverse complement strand
GTTAAAATTCCTAATGCTCCGCGATAATTAATCAACATTCCACGGCTTTCGAATGCACCAATTATATTACTTATTGGTGCTGCCATTCCCGGAATCTTACTTCCCGGGAATGTTAAATGCGTGAAACTTGGAGTAAAGTCACGCACTATAATTAATTCATCAAGATTAAAAACTACTGACCGGCCATTGAATCTTATTGCTATCTTAGTTAAAGCTACACCACCTTCCCTAGTAAAAAGTTCTTCGGTGAATTGCCAATCAATCCAAGAAGCCGGTATATTCCAAAGCGAACGTGTATCCGGGAATCCATAAGGTTTTACCGGTAATATAATATTGAACCCGAATAATTGAAGAAAGATATACCCTTGTGCTTCAAATTGATTTCCTGTCTGCAAGGGATTTGGATTCAACATTAATTTTTTGATATCCAATGCTTGCTTACTGGTAGACTCTGCACCCTTATTATCCAAGATCATTGTCTGACCATTAATAAACGCTTGGGCCTTGCGATTGATGATTGCTGCAAGGGGAGGACATTTACAATATGCTTCTACGCAAGAGGCATAATTTTCGTACTTAAAGTAAGTATAATCACCGCCCATCATCTCGAACATCCATCCGTCTTGTCCGTCTGGAGTAGTGTAATTTGCAGGATCTATTGGGATTGGGCCAGGAGGATAAATAGGGGAGAGGCCACCGCTCCCGAGCAGAGACTTAGCAGCTGCCCGAAAATTACCATACGCAAGTTCCTTAAAGAAGCCGTTGGCCATGCTATGTATGTAAAAAGAGGATCGTTAAAATGACGATCCTCGACGGGGATTCTAAAAGATTTTATTGTTTTAAAGTTTTACGGTTTTACTTTTTTACCGTCTTACTTTGTGTTTGTTGGACTCCGCTCTTGGCGAGGTTTTGCGCTAATTTCATTCATCGTTCCACATCTACACCGGATTTGAATTTTTCCGTCAATTAGGTTTAATTTTGCGAGCAATTTTCCGCAGCTAATACATAACCACTTTCGAAGCTCTGTGGCTTTCTCCATACTAAAATAGGTTATTATTTTGAATAACAAAATTTTTCTTAGTGAAATTTATATTTATCTACGTGACGAGTCATTAAGTATTGATAGTTTGTATGATTTAATTCTCGTCCAGTTCTTAGATAGATATTTATTTCATCTGCTTGTAGATCCAACATTTCCATAATGTAGATATTAGAACTACTTACAACGTGTATCTTAGCGGCACGTTCAAACATTAAAGACCAATCAAATAAACTAAAACCTTCAATCTGTTTTACGAATACACGCTTCATACCGTTAGCAACTTCTGGGATTTCACCATTGCGTTGGTCAAAAGAACCACCACCGAACGACATGGATATAAGATTATATTTATCGTTTTCATTTAGCCCGTGTATCTCCATTAATTCACGTTCTTTGAATACGTCACGTTTCCACAATGCATGTTCACGCCATTTAGTCCAGTCCAAGCCATACATATCATATTTAGCACGCATGACTCTATCGTATCTTACACCTTCGAATTCCATAGACCGGTGGATCGGCGCCATCAGAGAATGCAATAGGTCGTATTTGACTTGGGCAACGTTATGTCGATCCGGACTAAGGTACATATTCTCGTCTAACCAATAAACATCCGGATATGCACGTTGCAAATCCATTAGATAATGTCTAACGACCGGCCAATAAACTTTATATCCACCATCAATATAATGATGTGCAATCCCTTGCGAGAAGATACAATCACCCAATCCGAACGGTTGCCAAATTATAACGCTCTTACCGGCTTTATTAACTATTGGTTGCCCTTTGGCTTCTGGAAAATCCAGAGTGTCGCCAAATAAAGAGTTCTTAAAGTCCATATATTTTATTTATATATTCCGTATGTGCTATCCCAAGTAAAATAGGAAGTGGAATCAATTCTAAATGGTCTAATATCAATATCTGATCTATCTGGAATAAATACTGTTCTGCCGGTAACCCAAATTGAATCTTTGTTCCCCCAAATAGATCGTTCATGGGCAATAATTATAGTTGCCTTATCTGACACTTCTATTGTGTCTCGACCGATCATAATTATTCGATGTTTGATTTTAGTTTGTTTAGAATCAATAGCAATTACAACAGTTACAATTGCAGCAATTATCCAACAAACTATTGCAGCAACAATAAGATTATCTTTCATATAAATTGTTTTACAAAATCTTTCCCATGGAACCCAAATTGGCCGCTCCATTCTCTTTCGCCTTTATTAATACCATAGCCTTCATACGAAAACTGACCGGCAACGTTCTCGTTGGCGAACTTAATATAGTACAGCGCTTCCAAATAAACACGCCACGTGCGACATATGTTGTGGTCTTCAGCAAGATTATTTATTAACGAGTCGTTCATCAGTTGCATACGATTATCACTCCATAATATTTCACACAATCGCTGACTGCGCAACGAGAATCCACCGTTACCTACTCTATGAAAGTCTTTATAATGATACCAAATTGCACCAATGTAATCGTTAGCTAACCATTCCGGCTTCCATGCCAATGGACGAACAACCCATCCGTCCGGTTGTACAGTCAAGATATGCGATGTATCAAATACAGTGTACAACTTCTTAAACATGAACTGATTGTAGTCTTCGATTGTTTTGAACTTATCCATCAACACAACCTTTGCAAATTTTATTTGCTTGCAACTACGCTTAATTGCGTCTTCACAATCAACACCAAACAATGTAACGTCAGGCAACGTAAGAGGCACAAAATTATCGGCTGTATCTGGCATCTCTTTTCCACCTCCGTGTCCCATGCTAGACACTAGACCTATATGCTCGACAACGCTTTCTTTCAAACAATACACGCCACCTAATGCCTTGCTCATCTCATGATCCCAATTACCTTCAGGCTCGCAAAGTTTAGGACGAATGTATTGTTCATAATCTTTGCGATTGAACATTAAGTTAATGCCGCCAACACTCTGCTTGAAATATAGTAGGTTGGATTCCTTAAGCACATGATGTCGTTCCGTTCCGTTGCTATTTCTAGTTGTACTATGAAAGCCGGTAATTACACTAAGGCATTCTTGATAGCCTTCCAGCAAGCGATCTACAAAATCATTGCGAACAATAGCGTCTCCATCCAAGTTAATAATTAAATCGTATCCTTGGCCGAATAGATAATCGCATCCATACATCAAGGAATTTTTTATCCCCTTGCCGGTTGCAAACTTTTCTAACTTGCGAATCTTCGGTTGCAATGTATTCGCTTGATCCAATATTTGCGGAACCATATAATCGGTGGAAAAATCATCTACAACCACTATTGTATCCAACTTGCTGGTATCGGCCCGCATCACTGATTTAAGACACTCCAGTAAATATTCCGGCCGGTTGAACGTAGTTATTAACATTGCTATTTTCATTCTGCACCTTTTATTATTACATATTGACCTACAAACTCATTTCGTGCTAATCTTAATTCACCAGACCAATCAATTGATTCACCATGTACTGCAACCCAAGCGTCTATCGCTTGCTTAGCTCCCGGAGTAGTATCAAACCCATAATCATCGAACAACATTATACCACCAGGAATCAATCTTGGATAAAAGAAATCTAATGCATCGCACACTGACCTGAACATATCAACATCTACATGCACAAAACTGAACGTCTCTTCCATGATTGAACGAAAAACATTAGGCGAATAGCCTTGCAGTATGTTTACATTAATGTAACGATCAAAAAAATACCGTACAATGTTTTTATAATCTACGCTTGTTAACGCAAAATCACCTTTCTTATGTGTATCGTATTGCGTCGGTTCTGGTAAGCCGGTAAAGCTATCTATGCCATAAATTTTACGATCGGGGTTCATCTTAGCAAGCATCTCCAGCGATCCACCTTTGAATACACCAAACTCCGCCCAAGCTCCCGGCATTTCGTGGCACCACCTACTGTAAATAATTAAGTTGCCCAATCGTTGAGCACTTAAACCGGTATGCAAATCTGTTAAGCCGTAACTCATTCTTCTTTATCTTTAGAATCACCAACAGTAACAGCCATTAGGGCAGCAAATATTAAATACCACCACCAATGTTCGCTGCCAGCAAGCAATGTGATTGCTGATATTATCAAAGAAACGATTGTTACAATATTAGCAAGAAGTAGTTTCATATCTTTTCTGCCACAACATAGAATGAATTATTAAGGTCAAACCCTTTAGTTACAAATATCTTAGTCCAGCATCCACGATCTTTTAGGTAGCTACGGATAATATAAGGGTTGAGTGAGTGTATATGCTTACGATTATTCCACGGACGCCAATATCTTTGTGCAGGATGAGGAAGATAAAGAAATAATATACCGGCTTTCTTAATTTTAGTTGCCCAATAGTCGAGAGCACCTACCCAATCATTCAAGTGTTCTAAACAATGAGAACTAAAAATGTAATCAACTACAGTCGGTGGTAGATTGTATGCATCAAAACGCTTGTCTATCAATGGATCTATCGGCATTGCATGCGGCAATTTCCATTCCATACGGTTACAACCAATATCATATCCATGTTGATATTCGCGTCCTATTCCAATAGCGTTGGCAAACGGGAACGCAAATTGCGCTGCAAATCCTTGAGACTGGAACAGTGGATATATATCCTTGTCCCACCCAATTATTTCAATAGGCATTAGTTTTCAAATTTACTCTTATCTGGGAACCGGCTTCTTAGCCAATTTTGTACACCATATTTGAATCCATCTCCAGCAGTAGTGAAGTATCTACGTCCTGCTGTTATAATTTTATCCGCTTGATCGTCATTGATATGTGCATTGATTCTTAGTCCACAATAATATTCACCTTCTGTCCCGCACTTAACTGCATATACGGTCTTGATATCGTATCCTCCAGGTGTAGACCAATTAATTCCTTGCGTCATGTAAGTATGAAATGCAGCTGGTAGAATAATATACGGGCCACCGGTATTGTAGTTGTTTATCTTTACGTCCGGAAACAGGCTCCTGGTGTTATTTTCGACCAGATTGCCGGACATCCACACTCTCCCTTTATGATAGTTAGGTATAATCTCTGCATCCATTGGCGCAAGCGTATAAGTCCCCAAAGGACACATTATAACTCCACGCTTGCTTACACGCTCATCGGCGCACGCTTTAAGTATTTTATTGACGAGATTACGATTCTCGAATTTAGGGTCATCGTAGATGTTAGCGAAACTTATGAAGGTCGTTTCACTAGGATTCAATTGCAGACGAGGTTTGTCTCCTATTACAAACACTTTACCTAGTCCAGCAATGTTTTTGCTTAGCGACCTGAGTGTATAGAGAAGTTCAGAGTCGGCGCTCTCACTTTGTGAGAACGGAATAATGCAATCCATAAAGTTAGTGAGATTTGCTGTACATATAGGATTCGAACCTATGACCTTCGGTGCATGTAAGCAGCGACGCTCTAGACCGGACTTGAGCTAATGTACAGGCCGTTGCTATTCGCAGCACCCAGACTGAGTTTTAGGTTCTCCCAACTCCTCAGCGGCATGCGAGAGTTTAGCAATATACTTAAAGATCTTGATTGAAAAGCAAGCATACTTTCACCGGTATGCTAGCGGATCAAGGATTAAACAAATCCTTTTTCATCTTTTGCATCAGCCGCACCATCAGTCGCATCAGTGAGACCGGCAACTTCACGACCTGCGAAGATTTCTCCCATGACGAAATCGTATCTCTTGTGCAGGATTGCAGACAGAGCATCATAATCTTCTTTCGGCAAACCGAGTTTTTCTACGAACCTGCCGACGATATTGAAAGGACGGCTGGCTTTGAGTTGTTTCTTACGGAGCGACTTGGCATCAAACTTTGATTCGAGTTTCATAACATTGTTTTTAAAAATGAATTAATAATTATAAAGCAAAGGTAAATCAATTTTACATCCATACAAAGTATTTCAAGAACTATTTTAAAAATTAAGTAGTTTTACTTTCAGAGAACTGGATTATGAACTCATACTCTGTCCCCAGAATATTCCTCATTACATCTGCATCATCTGCATTCTGTTCTTTGAGTTCACGTAAGAGAGTCATCATCTCGTCTGGACCGCATCCTCTGTGTACTACACCTGCTATTGCTACACCCCAAAAGCTTCCATGACTTATAAGTGACAAGCTACGAGCAAGAGCGTAGAGTCTTTTCACTTCTGGAGACACATACACCGGCCTCCGCACGTGATAATGCTGTTCGTACCATTCATTGAATATCATCATAATGTAGAGAGTTTACTTAGTTTTCAAAATCCATATCTCGCACGACCCAGTCGTCGTCGTCACCGTTACGCCACTCTTCTGTATCTTCCGTGCCATATAACGATACACGGTATTCCCAAGGACGACTCTGTTCATCGATCCACAGGAGAGCATCTATTTGCGTCTCAGATTCGAAGACGACATCATTGTCGAGATTTAGAACGTAGAACATAGTTATAGAATTTCTTTAATTAAATCAGTACAGAATTCTCTGAGTCCATCGTCTTCTGGACTATGAGCAACATCTACAACAGCAATTACCATATCATCTTCTTCTATTGCGATGATTGTAGCTTTTTCTTCCGGCTGGCCTTCAAATTCCATAAGAAGGACCCTAGAACCGACTTTTAGATTTTCCAGATTTGGCATAATTAACGATTTTAGATACCAAAGGTACGTCACAAATCTGCAACTACAAAATAAATCCTCAACTATTTTTAATTTTAAGCCGGTTTCTTAGCAGCCCAAATTAACGCTATAATCCATCCTATTATTGTCCAACCTAGCAATAGATTCAGGAGCATAATTTGGTTACTATCGCGTTTTCTACCGGCCACGATCGTGGGTACAAAATAAACCAGCACCACGACGATCGCGATGATCGTGTCTTTTATCACTGTTTAAATTTTTCTACAATTCTTGCGCACTCTGGACCGATTCCGCTCTCGATACTTTCCGGAACAGTCAGTTTGCGTCCGCACCTACAACACCTGCCCTCGTGCCAGATTTCTAACTTGGGCAGCGTGATACCGTTAGCAAGCAAACCATTGAACACTTTAGAGAAAGCTACAACACCAGGAGCATCCGCACCAATCTTGCTCTTCTTTCCGTGGACAAAGTAATACTTGCTGGTTTCTTGATTGAGTCGGATGTGCCCAATATAGCTGTAATCGCTATTATTGTCCGATCCTGTGAGCAGTCCCACGAACCATATAGAAGCAGTCTCCTGTTTCTGGTCTTCGGGGATCCCCACGCGATACGTAAATCGTACACCGGTTTCCGCATTCTTCAAAGTGAAATAGGCATGACCGCCCATTACGAATTCGAGGTGGCGAGCCGGTTCAAGTTTTTTACACATAGTTCAGAAATTTTTTACCTCCAATGCCGGATCCATTTACGGTATCCGGCTTCCAACAGGAGGCGTCGTTTATTTCTTAATATAGAAATGCGTAGGACAAATATACATAATCTCAGACATCTTAACTGATTTCACAGCACCAATAGACTCTCCATCATCGTTATACGGCTTAGCAACAGTAACGGTTCCATCTTCTCTGAACCATACGGGATAAGCGGAAAATACATTGTCTTCGAATTTCTGTGACTTCATTCGAATTACGAAACCATTTTGCTTTTTCATTTTCGAGTTTTTAGAGGTTTTATTTTTCGTTCCTTTCATAAAGCAAAGTTACGTCACGATTCGACACCTACAAAGCATTTATCCAAGTTTTTTAAAAATCACGTAAAAGTACTTTATATTATGCTTTTTTACTATATGATCCTAGCTTAACTTCTTGTGATCCCTGCTTCCGCCTACACCTTTATTAATGGGCATGTTCTTACCGGCTTCCTGTCCTGCACGGAAACCACTCATGTCGTTCGGTGTTAGGGTTCTTTGATTAACCATCCTCACATGCGGATGCTTGTCTTTAAAGAAACGCTGAGCTAATGCTCTCTTATCAACAACCATCAACGCCATACTATTATTGGTGTTAACGATAATCCTTTCTGCATCACGCAAGCGTTCGCAGATTGCATCCACACAACCGACGAAGAATGAGAAGCGGAATTTGTTCTTATTAACTTTCTCTTCTTTATTGCCGAAGTGTTTCTGTTTAAACCACGCAGCTTCATACGAGATGAAAATCTTAGCAACTAACTGATCCAGCATGTACAAGCATACGGCTACATTGTGCTTTTCCCCGAGGATTTGATACTTGCGTCCTTTACTAAGACTCAAGTAAAGATGCTTACAAAGACACGAGTAAGCCGTCCATTTAACTAACTTGTACATCCACTCTTCTGTTGCTTCAACTTCTTCCTGCAACATTTGAGCTTTCTGTCTGATGCCATGTTCTGTTACAGTGGCTTCATCCAGATTGTACTTTAGTAACATTGCTTGATACTTGGCAGCGGCATTTGCAGCTTCTTCGCTACCTCCGGCAGCCATCCCTTCTGCCATATTTTTGAGCTTGTTGAGTTTACTCAGCAAGTCCTCTGGAATGTGTTGATTATTTTCCATGTAAGTTCAGAATTTACTATTTGTTATGTTCTGCGAATACGTGATCTAAAGCATATTGACGAGCAGCGATAGAATCAGAACGATTCAACGCTTCTTCCAAGATTGCACGACACTGGTAGATGATCTTCTGTTCTTCTTTCGTGATGAACTGTTCGCCGATCCAGCTCATATCTACGATCGCGTGACGAGCGATGTCGATCTTCATGTGAGCTTCTGCGAAGTTACGAGAGATAGTAATAGCGTCGGCAACTTGAGTGTACCGGCCATCTTTTACAGCAGCAGTGATTTGTTCGTTTGTCATGATTATTAAAGTTTAGAGATTGCTAATTCGATGTTGTAGGGTTCGCCGGTAACGTTAGTGTTAACATACACCAGACCAGGAATAGAAGCCAGTTCGCGAATGAAGCTACCAGAAACAGTTCCGGTAAGATTAGCCTTAGCGATCGACACATAATACATTCCTTCTTTTTCAACTATTTCGTGAACTTTGACGCAACCAAGTGATCTCCTAAGGGATTCACCAAGTTCGCTTAATTTTAGCTTTTTCATTTTTCGTAATTTTAATACTACGAAGTTAAGTCAAAATTCCTCTCCCGCAAAATAAATTTTGGATTCCTGAGAAGATCGCGTAGAAATACTCGATATTAAGAATTCCTGTAATACGTGCTTCCGGGACGTAAACGGTTCCCCAATACTGGGATTACAAACCGGACACAAGCACTTGCTGTTCTTTTTATTCTTTAATTTGCGTTCCAAATCCCGATCCCCTTCTGGCCATACCCTAACTACACTCCATTCAATCCCATGTTGCTTCAACACTTGCAATAGCCTTGCACCGTCGCCACGCTTGTGTCTCTGCAAGCGTGTTTCTAATTTACCACCGGCAAAACCTAAGTAATGTCGAGCATGCCGGTAAGGTTTGTCAAAGTGAATGAGGTAGATCATTAGTTTATTTGTTTAACCCAATCCTCTATATCATTTCCCCACTGGATAAGAGCATGGGCAATATTTACTTCATACTCTTTTGCACCACGTGGCTTTGTTAGACCCAACGCATCGTGTCTACCTATTTTATAATATCCCATTCTAACAGGGATTTCATCTGTTGATGGCGGCACCCAAGATGCCTCAGATTTGCCAATTGCTTTGTCCATCCAAAGGACAAGTTCTGCTGTTGTCATGATGTTACAATTTTTACATTATTAGTTTCTATCAACTCAGGGGTGCGGAACACCGGTGCCTTATCCCAATTGACTGTTCCTTTTTTATTGCACCGGATCCAGACGTTAGTTAAGTGCTCATGCAAGTGGAATCCGTAGGTCGGCCATCCATGTGCTTTCAGTTGAGCGATTGTTACCGATTTGACGTAGAGGGTTCTCATATATTACCTCCATTCACTATTGCATCCCATATTGCGGGAGCCCTAAACAATTGATCAATCTGATGTATTCTCGCCGGCTTAGTCCCGTACACTGGATACTTCATACGTTTGGCGATTGCATTAATTTCCTTTAATGTTTTCTTCTGCAAGCGTTCCTTGATTGTTGGCTTCTGGTTCATATCGCCTCCAGTCTTTCTTTTTCCTTGACGTAGATAGCTTTCTCGATCAAACCCATGTTCCAGTTTTCTTCCAAATTTTCCAATCTTCCTTTCTTATCCATAATCATATCCCATGCCCGGACTATTGCACTTACACGTTTCGTTAGAAAGTAGTCCTTCTTATCGCTTGGGATATACCGGCTTTCTAGATCAACATTCAACGTCTTAGTAAGATCGTTGACTAGGTTCTCGTCCATGCCTAACTTCAATAGTTGGCGCTGGAGTTCAGTGATTAGTAGTTCCATGTGTTTTATTTTAATCTTTGATAGTACACTAAATTTGTATCTTTAATCGTAACGAATCCAACCCCAATTCCAAACTCGTGCGATTCGTCCTCGTGTATGATGTGCAACTCAAATCCTGGTTCAACTACAATGATCTTATCAGCCGGTTTGATTTCCTTGCCTTCCAATAATGGACCGAAATTGCTTACACGTTTTACCAAGCCGGTAGACAAAATTTGCCTTACTGTTGTGTGATCATTTGGTTGATACACTTGACCGTTCTTATAGACTCTCATTTTAGTAGATTTTATATCCTTTGAAATATTCTTTACCCTTAGCAAACTCGTACACCTTAGTTGGATGCATATCCTTGAGCAAGTCCAACACATCCTGAACCTGATAATCGCCGGTTACTTCCATTGTATCGCCGACGAACTTGATTCCGTATCCTTTGGGAGCAGCAACCAGAATTTGGGTTGCTTTGAGCATCGACAGTTTAGTTTCTGGAATAAGCTTCATAACTTCAGTTTAATTCGAGTGAGTAAATAGTGTCCACCAAAATCTCGAACCGACATTCTTCAACACTTTCCAAATCTGCGGAACATACAAGTCCGCCATCTACATCGGCCCAACCGGCTCTTGTTATCGCTTCTTCGTGAATTGCGAAGGGGATTTCGATTTTAGTATTCTTTTTCATAAGGCAAAGTTACGTCCTAAAACACTCCATACAAAATAATTCGATATGAATTTTAAAAAAAGCGTAAAACTACGTGTATATATTAGTATTTTTTGATATATTTGCCCAGGAGTCCAGCACCGGATTATTTCCCGGCTTGTAGTTTACTATTACCACCGCTAACAGGATGTTAGCAGAGCAGCCAAAACAATCCGATTTTACGCTGCTTGGGCCATTAAAAAAGTATCGGTGTAGATTGCATAACGGGTTGCGTCGCAAAGATGATCCCATCCGACATCGTCCGGTTTGTTTAACATTATTAACTTACCGGTGATCATGTCGTCTCCTTCAAGGAATCTATAAGTCGTCAATTCTTTTTCGAAGTTGCTCATAGACGGATCAATCTCGCACTTGCTATTACTAAAATACCAAACTTCTTTCTCCCTAACTTTAGCAATACCGGCTTTAACACTGCCGGGACCTTTGATTGCTGGATACACTGGAAGACCACGCATCCGCAATTGATTAATCATATCGGGATCCGCTTCACTATACAACATATGATCTTCAGTGAATCCATTCGCATACAATACTTCCCAGATCTCCTCGTCAGACATTCCAGGTTTGTATGCGCATTCTTTAACAAAGTAAACGTCTCCCCTAATAATTATCATTACTATTGCAGTGGGATCATTAGTGTAACCATAGTCAATTCCCCAAATGATCCTATCAGTAGGCAACACCTCAATCCATTTAGGCATCTTCTTGAAATGACCGAAGATCAATCCACGTACATTACCGGTCATGCCTCTACTGTACACCGCAAACATATCTTTATCCGAGATCTTCTCATAACGTTCGTGTTCCCTTGCAGTGAGAAACGGATTATGTTGATGCCATGTCCTATAGAACTGCACATAGCCTTTGTATTGTTCATCTTGGCTATCACCTGGAATCACTTTATCATGTACCCAGAAACGTGATGTAGGATTGTAGTCTACAATGGTCTGAACACGGGTCTTACGTTGTAACTGCCAGAACATCATAAACGGGAAACCATTAACTTCATTCATGAATAAGAAATCCCTTTCACTACCTCGTGCATCCTGCTCATCTCTGAAGCTTTTGAATTCCAATTGGCCACCTAACTTCCAATGATACGTGTTTGTTGATGCATTGAACTTCTTAACATAGCGTGCAATGTCTTTATCGCAAAGTACATAACGTTCAAAGTCCCTCATTGGGCCACCTTTTAAGTTGGGCAAATCCACACCAGTCACGGTCGTTAGTATCTTACCGGGAATAGTCATGTGATTAATAGCAAGCTTCTGTAGGGAGCTGATCGTCTTCGTGCTATCCCCTCCGCCTTGCAAGACTATGATTTCCTTCTTACATTGAAGTAACTTAGGCAGTAAACATGAGTATTTCATTCTATGAACATTACGATTAATACAAACATTTCAATGAAGCAAAATATAAATGCAGCAACCAATATACGACCCAAGCTAAATGTAGGCAACATAATTATATAACACAAGCATGCGACAAGGAATGTTAAGAATAAGAACGTCACGAGTCTATATATTTTGAATTTCATTTCACATCTTTTAACCGGCTATACACCGGAGTTAAGTGGTATTGGTTTTGCGTCTCGTCGTATTTAAAATCAATGTGATCAAAATACCATCCCGGATTAGCCCTAATGTACTGTTCAATGGTATCTCGAAGTTGCTTCTTAACCAACATAGCATAATCATCAATTATTAAATCAGCTTTGGCGAGACGCTTCATCTCTTCAATCTGTGTGATCATAGCGGATAAACATTTAATGTTCCACCCTTAATAAATGAACGTTTGCTCTTACATGAAGTAAACGACACTTGCTTTTTACTGGTTTGTTCAGCATCTTTACGATACAATGCAGCTTTGGGCCGTTTGCTAATGGTGAACATCTGATTGTCCTTTAAGGACTGTAGTTTGACTGGTTTCATAATCTTACGTTTTATTTTAATTATGGATTTAAGAATACGATATACTTTATTTGCAGCCTCGTTGATCTCAACAATAAACAATGCTTGATGATCATGCATATTACTTCTTTTTAGAATTAATAATCGCTAGCACTATAATAAACACTAGCACAATGAGTTCATATTTAATTGGTTCATCCATTAAGATCGAATCTTATTATGAATGGAACTACGTTTTGAAATGCATAAAATTGTGGACAGATATATTTATCTTCAGTTGTAACTTCTTCCCTCTGTACACGAAACGTTATACAACCGTCTCTATGCCTCCTCACAACTTCAACTCTATCCCATGCATTCAGCATCATGTCCTTAAAGTAGTCTTCATTTAATAGGCACGGAGCTACTTTCAGAAGTGCCATTGTCGTCAATTTTAAAGTTATCTAATGGGGTTTCGCTCTCTTCGACTTCGGGAGGACGTTCTTCATCGTCTCTACTGTTTCCCAACGGATTGATATTTATAATAGCAGGCCGGATATCTTCGACATCTTCGATCTCTTTAACTTTACCGTATGCCTGATCGATTGCTAATACAGCACTCCCTGTATCGTTGATTTGAATTGCTTTAACTACTTGTTTCATATACACAAGCAATTCAACTGTTACACTGCCTTCAGGAATACCAAAATATTTTGCAGCAGCAATCCTCACTCTAGCGAGTTGATCATATGTCTCACCGGTTCTTGGGTCAGTAACCCAATTCGTACCATTGGCCGGCAGCTGCATCAGTGCTTTAAAGAGTCTTCTTCCTTTCCTTTTGTTAATATTAGTGGCATTCTGCTTCCGCCGACTATCCTCATCTGGCTGATAATCACTGGTAAATCTCCCATCCGCTGGAATAATCCTATTATCCGTCGGTTTTCCGTTATCAACAACCGGATCAGTAAACTCCGGAGGTTTGAATTCCATTTGAATATTTTTTAATGATTTGATTGAATTGATCTTCGTCGCGAATGATTTCGTATTCGCATCCGAATGACCGTACCATTTTTTCGAATGTTTCCTGTTCTGGTTCCTGTTTCCTATTATCAATTTTATATTCTAACCAGACCATCTTTCCAATAGGGCTGAAGAATAACTGATCACTTGGCCCACGTTCCAAACCCAATGATTTCAATATTGCACCCATTCTAGCATTGGGTGGATTGTTATAAATTAAGATCAAACGCTTCTTATCAAATTCCATTTCACATGCGTTCTTATATGATCGCGTACAAAGCGATTGAAGATGTGCTTCAGATTTGTATTTTTGAGTTTGCATACTAATTACCAAAGTCTTCATTTGGTTACTAAATCTATTTTGAACTTTTAGTAACCCCTAACTTATTGGTTTTCAATATAGTTACGGAGGTTCGGCTCGCCGGTTACTAAAAATTTTCCTATTAAATGTTACTAAATATTTTAAATAAATAATTGGGTACACGTAACGAGCTCGTCAGGATCTCGGATTGGTTTCTTATCCGGGATTTTTTTTATCATCTTTATATATTTTATTAACTTCATTTTTATTTATTTACCTCATACGGTATAATAGCTAATTTTTAGTATTTTTGGTAACCAAGTTATAATTAATTAAAAATCAATTACTTATCGGTTACCAAAAATTAATTTACAGTTAGTAACCGTTGGTAACTTAGTAACCGGCCATTCAAAATGGAGCACCAAATAATCTACACTTCATTTGGATACCATTTTCTTTCTTATTGAAATTTGGATTATAATGTAACCCAAAATGATCTGCATATGCTTGGATTGCACGATTTATTTTAAAACTACTTGGCTGATAAGTTTTGCTTATTCCTCGTTCTTCATAATAAACCGTTAATTGATTCTTGAATTCGTCATTTTTAACAACCTTCATATCTAACCATATATTCCAGTGCTCATCAATAAGAGTCATAATAGTAGTTCCGTAGCTATGTTCCATCTGTTTGCGCCATCCACTTTCTGTTAATTTGTTTTCCGGTATCTTTAATTCATTTTTAAGCCAAGCCTGTACAGCATTTATGATTGTAGTATCGTAACCGGCCCAATCTTCTTCGGTCCAACCATGAGGAAAATATATTCCATATTCAATATCTACGCCACCAACTCTAGTAAAATAATCAGTAAACTCTAAAGGCCTCACTCTTCTATTAAGACCACCGTCATTAATTTCATAGCTGTAGTTTGTTAACACTACGAACTTTGGCATACGTCGCGTTGGCACCATTGTTTGATTTTTAAATAATTTTTTAAGTTTACCATCATTAGTAGATGGATCCTTTAATTGAACAAAATTAAATTGTTGGTCAACATCACTAATAACATACACACGTTCGCCGTTCCATATCTGCAACGCTTTCTCGTCATATTCCCATCCAGACCCATTAGTAGTTAGCACTGTAGTTGTTAGCCTAAGTAGATTGCAAAACAGATTCTTACCACTTCCGCCACCATGCCTTGGGTCTTCACATTGTTCAACCAATACCGGTATAAATCCAGTTGTTTCGTCCCTATAATTATGCGATAGATAACCCAGCAAGCAATCTATATATTTTGGTTTCTGATCATACTCTATAGCTTTATTAAGGAAATCAACATACCGGCCTCCATCACCTATCCTAAGCTTCCGTTTCTGTATCTGTGTGGCCCAAATTATATATCCTTGCATTTCACTATAATCATGCTCAGTATATCCATCTTTAGTTATCCGAATAAATACATCTTCATAAAACTTAAAACAAACATCACGTGTATCATTTAATATCATATCCTCGTTTAATAGTTCTAATCGAGACATACTAAAATTGCCGGCCTTCTGTACAAAACTTTCATAAGCGTTTGAAATTTCATAACGCAATAAACCTTCCTCCTTTATATATCCCTTCATTGTATCAAAGTAATAGCGATCTGTGACCGGATAAATTAGGTTATCTTTTAGCTGGACTACATCAGCTGTTGCTGCATCGTATCTAAACCCTAGTCCAGAGCTAACTTCATAAAGCCGTTCACGCTCAATCGCTATGCTGTCGCCCACCTCTTCCTGGGCGGTCCAAAAAATTCCATAAGGGTAAATACTATTTAACCGGCTTCGCCCAGCCTCGACAGCAGCTACACCCCCAGCGGAGAGGTTGGAAGGTACGGCCGAACCGGTTACAATAGCAGTGTTAACGATCTTCTGTTCTCGATCTGGTCTTATTTTTCCGTAACCCTTTTCGACTAATTTAGTGTAGGTTATCTTCTTATCACCGCCATGTTCTAGTGTAGAAAATACTGTAGCCGGTTGATAACATCGTTCGCTATCAAACTCTGTGTTTGTAGTAAAGAAATAATAGAGACGACGATCCTTCAAGAATGCTGCATGTATGCCGCCTCTCACAGTGCCGGGACGTGTGTACCATATGAATTGATTGTTCTGGTTATATATCTTCCATCCATGGGGCTGGAGTACTGTTTCGGCTTCGGCGGACAAATTAAAATCATCAAATGGATTGTGACCGGTAATATAATAATCGGTATCCGCTTTATTTGGACGTCCTCTGTTTTCTTCAGAGGGTTGTTTAATTTCATTGTATCCTTCACACAACGCTATGAGCATTGTACGTTCATCCCAAGTTAATATAGGAGGTTCCTTATCTTGCACCACCGTATATCCGCCACTTGGAGGCACTAGCACATATCCACCTTCGCCACGGGTTTCTAAAAAGTTTTTCACACGAGCCTGACCGGCTTTAATTTCATCTTCAGTGCTGTTCCTACTAGCGAGTTTTTTATTTCCAGGAATGGCTACATTTACTTTATAGATGATATGAAATCCGCCGGACGGACTGCGATGTATCCTCAACTTATTAAACAAGTCCGGGAATAGAGTACGAATGTCGTTAAACAAACTCGTTTCTATTCCCGGCTTATTCTTATTATCTATATCAATCACTTCTACATTACCACTAATTGCACCACAAATCATTGCAACAGCGGTCGTATAATTTTTATCCATGGCATTCCACAACTGCTGTACAGTAGCACGTTGATGTTGCCATTGCTTCCATCCACTATAAGGGCTCTTCGCTGGATGCCCAGTGTCTGCACGTTCGCGAACTGGAATAAGCGAGTAACCGTTAAAAATTAGTTTTTCAATTTCTGGCCATATACCGGCCAAACCACCACTCGGCTTTTCTGGCTGAGTGGGTTCTTCTTGAGGGTTGAATTCCACTTTGCGTGTTCTATTGGGGTTTGAAAAATCAGTTAGTTAGTCTGCCCTCTAACTATAACAATTATTCAATTAAACGTTACACTCTGATAATCGCTGTATCCACCAACCTTAAGATCAATATCAATTTGTTTTAAGAAGTAAACATGTGTTGGACGCTGTGCACTAATATCGTTAGTGTTCTTCTTGCAACTTGTAATAGCCGTAAGCACTATTAATACTGTAAACATTTTCCAGTTCTTCATACGTGTTGGCATTATATACATAACACAACCGAACATAATCATGCAGAATAATGTTAGCGGAAGATTGAATCCAAATTCATAAGAGTTCGCTGGTTTCAATAAATTAATTGCATAGCCATAATGTATAGGCAATGCACTGTTACCATCTAATGTACGAGTAAGTATTATTGCAATTGGGTGTAAGGTGTCAGACGTTTCATATAGTTCAAATTGCTTGTTATTGGTTTCTGTTAGTGTTGTCCAATTGAATTTAACTAAATGCTCGTCTTTAACATACTCGGCTTTGAAACTTTTTAAGCCGGTTACAGGTGTGACAGGACTGTTTGGATCAAGTTGTCCTTGGCTTGTCAAGAATAGCATCATAGATGCTAGTAATGCAAATGTTAGTTTTTTCATTTTCTTTTAATTTTTACATGTTTAATTGAATCGTTTTGTATATAAATCATATCGTATCCGGTGCTATCTTCAACAAGATCGAATTCGCGGAATCCGTTACCACCAGATGACGATCCTATTGGGATTGGTTTGGCTGTGTATTGTGCCAAAAATAATAATCCAAAAATTAGTAGAACAAAAATTAATGATATTGCTTCTCTCATTGTTTACGTCTTTGTATGGTGAATTTGGATTTGTTGTATGCTATTCCTTTGTCGTGGCCTTGTAAGAAAAAATCTTCATAGACCTCATGCCATAAATCTTCCTCCAATTCCTGTGCAACGATGGGAACGGCAAACAAAACATCTCCGCCACGATTGCAATGAATATCATCCGGCGGCTCAACATATCGTTTTTCAAGTTTGTAGTCTTTTCCTTCCTCTAATTCCTGCCCATCTTTCCAGTTGTTTTCGGAACAAGGAATAATCCTTAAAGAATCAATATGTTTTTGATAAGACCTTTTATCTTGTTCATATCGGGTGGCCTCTTTTGGATAAAATTTACCCTCATCCTGACCAAACCTATAATTCCATTTTTCCGGTTCTTTCATTTCCGGCTGCTCCCTCAATGTATTTGTTTTCTTATCGTACAATGCTGTCATAAAAACTTATTTTTTGTCCCTTGTAACTATTTATATCTTGCTTCATACGTTCAACCCACGCTTTTTTGTAATTCATTTCTAATGCAAATTGACTTAAAAAGCCGGGAGTCTCTTGCTCCATTCGTTTGGCTATCCTGATAGCATGTGTCTTCTTGTCTTTTAATTTAGCATAATCTGCTAATTCGTGCGGACTAAATGTACTCACATTCCGTTGTTCTATATTCTTTAAGCTATTTTCTACTTCTACCAGCATACCTTGTACCAATTTCATCTCTTCTTGCGTGTACATATATCCACAATTAGGGCATACCCTAGTAGATACGTTCATAAGGTAATGACACACGGGACATTCCTTGCTACCAGCTACACCTGCGTATGTCGATATCTTACGTTTTTCTGGTTTCCATAGTTCCGACCAATCGCGATCCATGTTCCATGCACCGAACCTGTTAAAATTAGCACCATAATCTAACACTGTAAAACTATTTTTCTTTTCCAAAGCATTTTCCCATGGCCGGCTTCCTCTTCCACATATTTGTAAATATAACGGCAAGCTTGTAGTCGCTCTCCACAACACAACTAAATCAATCATAGGGAAATCCCATCCAAGTGTTAAACTACTAACAGACACGCACACATCACAATCGCCTTCCGTAAACTTTTTCAATTCTTCTGCACCGTTTACTAGGGCACTATGATAGCGAGTAGCATTGTATCCATTTACTAAACATTCCCGATATACCTGCTCACAAAGTTCTATGGAAGCAACATATATAACGGTTTTACGTTTTTTGAATCTTGGCAGATCTTCAAACAAGCCATCGTACATTCTACGGCCACCGAAAGCTACGTCCTGCGAACGCTCAGTGAATTCCCCGTTCTTAGTTTCTAATTTACTAAGATCTGCACCGGTTCTAAGTAAGTGTTGGTAGTGAACCAGAAAACCATCCGCCTGAAGTTCTTTTATCTGTGGCCCATGTATAAGATGCTTATAAAGTCTTGGCAAGTGTTTTGCCCACCGGTAATGCGGAGTTGCGCTAAAACCCAATAACCATTTTGGTTTAATTGCTTCGACAACTGGAGTCATCGTGTTGCGATGGCACTCATCAACTATTACAACTGTCTGTTCACCAAGTTCGGCAAATTGTTCTACAATAGGTTCACGCCGATTAATCGTTTGCGTCATGGCAACATAGCATTGTCCCGGCAATATATGGAGCATCTTGATGGAACTAATAATAGGCCATCCATTACATTCCTTAACTAATTGTTCATGTATCTTCAAGCTATCTGATAACACTAATGGAGTCTTACCAACAGCCATTATGCGTTGTACCGTTTTATTAATAATGTGTGACTTACCGGCTCCGGTTGGAGCTTGAATAATAACATGGCCATAATCCCTTAGCGCATACGGGATTTCATTTTCAATAGCTTGTTGATATTTACGACTCTGTTTCATTAATTTAAAAATATCAAAATTGGAACAATGTTATTAGTGGTTATTATCCACACAATTTTTGTTACACCGGTATTGCTTCTTCTGAAATCAATAAACGCTCTCGTGTCATCAATTCCAACTTGTGTGCAAAAGCAATACGGAGATTCAGTTGTTATCATTTTTCTTCAAATTTACTAATGTATTTTTGCCAATCGGCTAACGTACCATAGTCTTCATAGTTTTTAGCTGGATCTTGTTTGAATACCTCGCCGGCATCAATTGCTTTTTGAATTACTTCTGCAACTGTTGTACACCCAGAACTATATTCCATAAACAATGAAGCATTCCTAAATCCATATCCACCAACATTCATGCTTGAACTAATTACTGCCCGTTCACGGATTTCTTTAATCGGTTGTCCGCGACTAAAACTTTTGTTTCGTGTTTCAGAATTAGTCTTATACATATCTATTGTTGCAACGCTATTTTCTGGCCTAACAGCATTACCGGCAAACTCCCAGTAATTATCGCAGTCTTTGATATAAAAATCTTCTCTTACACTAAATTGCTTATGTGCAGCCATAATAGTGTCAACAACACTAACAGTTTGTCTCTCTAGCAATTCAACCCATGCCACTATACCAACATGTTTCCCATGATTAATAAAATTGGTTATGCTGCCGTAACGATCATAGAATTCATCTTCTAAGAATATAAATAACACATTTTCGTCCTTACCGGCTATCCCCGTTACCGAATAAATTGGCAGCGGGATACCGATTGGATGTGTCAGGAATTGTTTTTTCAAGCCTTTAAATCTTGTGCTTTCGCCACAACATGGTACTATTATCATAACAGTGTGTTTATTTCTCGGTGTAACATTCTTGTCATTTGTTCATTTGCATACGGTAATATACGTAACAAATTCATGGCCTCGATTAATCTGGTATCAAAAGTGAAATGATGCTCTACATATTCTCTTAACATTTGAATTAATTTTAAATAATTTTCGCCAACATTAATCATAAATGCACTCCATCCCAATTTGTACTCTTGTTTTAGTTTAACGATATCTACAATAGGGGAATGGATGTAAGCAGGTGTAAAGTCAATCAGATAATCACCTGGACAAAGTATATTAACAAACGTAAAATCGCCATGATATTCGCCATAAGGTAAATAGAATCTTCCGTAGTCATCTAACGCAACTGCAACCTTTTCTGCTAATCTTATGGATTCAACGTCTTTAAGCCGGTTAATTATTTTTAAAATCTTACGCATAAAAGGTGCACGCCCAAAATCTACTTCGTGTTTTATATTATCGTTTATGAAAGATATACATTTACGAATAAACACTTCAGCGTCTTCAATCTTTTCAGAATAATATTGTGCTGCACTTAGTTTATTAACCAAATGCTCCATTTTAAAACCTTCTGGATTGATTGAATAAACATTTGGTGTACTAAAATATTTATTCAATTGGCCCCTGAATCTTCTTTGCATCAAAGCACTTTCCATCAAATTGTCTCCTTTCTTTAGGAGAACCAATTGTCCAAGGCACTGAAATCTTGCCCCTGAGTAGCCACCGGCTTTTTCAATAGCATCTCCGGATACTTGCTCTCCTTCTTTGTGTTTCTTTGGCATAAATCTGGATATGTGGTTGTTAAATATTCAACGCTTTCTTCTTCTATTCTATAACGCTGATCAGCTTCATCTTGCATGCCTCCCTTAGTCGTATAATTTTTTGTAATAGGGCACAGATAGTCAAGTCGCACAACGTTCCCGTATTTTTTATAATACAGTATTGTACGTTCATAATCTGTTTTGCTAAAGCAAGTTATCATAGGTGGATCTTCTTCCGCAATAAATCCAAACACGTTGGCAACAATAAACTTGAACCCAACTGCCACTCCGTCCTTCATAAAGAATGGATTAGAGTTACTGCTTATTCCCCAGAGTTTAGTTTTAGCAGCATCGCAAGCATTGAAAGCTATTGTAGCGTGCTTAACTAAATCCAGTTCTTCCTCAAGTTTATTATAGCCGGTAAGTTTTTTGATCATTGATATATCATCTTCCATTACCAATACTCTTTCACCGGGAGGGAACGCTTTAGCTATTGCATTAAATTTATCACGTACATTACTGAATTCTTTATCAATAATATTTACTAACGGTCCGCACAGACGACGATACTCTTCTGCTTGTTGTGTATTGCTTGTAAATAAAACAATATCTTGGTCTTTAATGCCGCATCTACGCAAATAATTTAAGCTAAGTTGCGTTATCAATTCACTACGTTTGTATGTTGGGATAGCTACTTTCATAAAAAACGATCTGTTACTGTTTGTTGATTGTTATGTAATTTGACGCACGTACCAACCGGCCAATCCTTTTTTTCATAAACTGAAATATGCTCTGGATAAGTTTCTACCAGATATTTGACTTCTTTTTCAAGTTCAGGGATACGTTCTTTCTTAGTTCCAAAACCACCAGTGCTTAATCTTTTACATATCGGCATTATCCACCGGTTTTCTAATGTTTTACCGAACTTCTTTATATTAAGTGTTGTGAAACAAATATCTTCTAAGCAATTCACGTTTTCGTCCCAACGAAGATCTGTTTTCTTAACTAAGAAACACTTTCCATCAACTACTACATTGTACATCCATTTATTTTTTCTGAACAATGGATTATCGAATCTAGAAAAGCCGATTAAATTGATACCTTCTTTTTCGGCCTTTGGTATTAATTCTATTATGAACCAAGTTACAAATTCATTGACACTAATCTTATGGTTAAACAATTGATCATAAAAATTACAGTTATCTGGTGTTATATCCAATTTATTAGTCTTATATTCAAGTACATCGTACGTTCCAAGCTGAGTAAATTCGGTAAGATCATCGTTTACAAATAATGCCCACTCGTCTTTCCACAATAAGCCCAAAGCAGCATTGCGTTGATTAGATAATCCGCGAGGATTGTTTGTTATCCAAACATTATCTGTTGGCAATAACGTTCCATGTTGCAAAAACTTTTCATAATCGTCTTGGCTATGAATTAAAACAGTAAAACCAACACCTTCTTTGCGGAACAAAGCAGGTGTAGTCATCGTACTGTAACGATTATATGCAAAGATAAAAATTTTCATTTTCTACTACGATAAATTGAAATTAATCCAAACACTATTGAACTCAAGAGCGATAAGAAGAACATACCGGTTACGAACCTCATGATACTAATGTATGTTATAAAGTTCCAACCAAGCGCAAGTGCGACTATCACTATAAACATTGTAAGAAATATTATCAAAAAGAATACTGAAATCCCAAACACTAGCAAATGCCAATCAGATGGGATAGTTTTTCTTTCATATTGGGCATCGTACAATGCACGCAGTTCTTCGTCAGTTAGTTCTCTTTTGATCATAACCTATAATTTTAAAAATCCGCCTTGTTCCATTTGTGTGTCTTTGAGTTCTTCCTTAGGTGACTTACATGTTACCATGTATTCACGATAGTACATTACGAAAGCTATTCGCAAGTCTTTTCCATCTTCACTTACATACATTCCTTTTTGTGGATTGCGTTCAGACTTGCTATATGGAGTAGGTGCCGGATTCCAATTCTTAAAGCCGGTGTTACCATGCCAACGATGCACGTCCACAAACAACATATCGCAGTTCTGCATATCCACTGCTACCCTATATTGTGGTAGACAAAAATAACTTCCGGTCCAAGTGCCTTCGCGATACACACTAAGATTTCCAAATCCACGTTGGAAGTCACCGGCATCTTTATGAACAGCTGTTTGAAAATTACGATTAACGGTTACAGTTGTAAATGTAGTATCCGCAATAACATAATTTTTATTTGTGCCTTGCACAATGTTACGTTGACGTGCATAATGTTCTGGACAAAGTTCTGCATACAATTTATCAACTGCTTGCACGAATGGAACTCCTTCCATAAAGCGTTCAAAATACCGGCTTGTGAATGCAGTCTTACGGCAATAATGAATCATTGCATTGTGATCCAAGTAACCTACTGCACCAGACTCCACAAAATTACCTACGGTTGTATTAGCCGTGCTTCCGTCTTTCCTGATACGTTTAAAGCTCCCACCAGAGGCCATTCCTCTGCCCTCAGTAAGCTCTACGCTACCTTTGAATGCGTCGGCACCGGCTTGTAAAACATCTCGAGGGATAACGTTCTTGCGAAACCTTAAAAGCATTTCGCCTTGCGTAGTGTATGCATCGGTATCCTCTGTTAAAAGAATATCAAAGTTATCCTCGGTTAAAAATTTTCCTTTCCATTTCTGTTCGCATTCTGCGTCAGTAATGTATTCTTTTAGAATTAATTTCTGCATTATTTTGCTTTTAATCTAATAATTAAAATCTTCCTAGGCCATCCAACCAATTGCCACACACCAGTACTTTGCCATCTTGCAGCAATATTATAAATAGGATGATATACAAGCCAGTTTTGACCATCTCTTGCTTCGGCTTCTTTATTATACATAAGCCAAAACTCACCATGTTTTTGCAATCCTATTCGCATATAAATTTAGCAATTGTTATCCAATAATTAATTTTGTTTTTCAATATTGGTGCGCAATGAATAATACGTCCTTGATGTACTATGAAACCAGCACACAAATAAGAAGTCGTCACTTGGTAGAGTCCATCTTTCATGCTTCTTCGTATATTAATCTTACATTCCTTTTTTCAGCTTCAGCCAAACACTCTTGAGCGTATTCATAATCTTCATCTGTAATAGCAATGTTGTAATGTTGATTGAGTGTTATATCATCCAAATCATCGAACACTGCTTCAAAAAATGAATGCTCGTCAATAAAACGTTGCATAAACAACTTACTTGTTTTGTATTTCCTTGTCATACTTCCTAAGTAAATAAAGATAAAGATTGCTAAGATTGCCGTCTTCTATATAAGTACTGGGCCAAATACGTTTCATGGCTTCTTTAGCCAGCCGTTTAAGCTCTGGAACATCATCGTTACTAAAGTAAAGTATCACTTGCTTTATCTCAGTACTGTCTTCTGGCGCATTGTTAACGCCATAATCTGGCTCCATTATATCACCGAATAGTTCGTTCATCGTTTGTCTAATATTTGTAATTGATGAAAATATTCATTTGCCTTGTCTTTCCACACTTCAATTTCATTTTCTAAACTAGCTATTTTCGCCTTCGCTTCATCTAGTTGTTCTTCTAGATTGCAATGCCCAGTTGTAAATACCTTACAAGTATTTGTAAGAGGATTATTTACTTGATCGTCTTCGTATGCCATTATTGAAAAAGTTTTAATTGTTCTAGTGGTTTTCTGCTTACTTCAAACTTGAGTGTGATTCTCTTTTTATCAAATTGCTCATTAATCCATCCACAAGTTTTATAAATTATATGTAAATCGAAATTTAATATCTTAAGATCTGTTATGAATTGCTCTATGTTATCATCGCTATTAATAGAGACAAACATATTGAATGTCCTAACGAAAAAGAACTCTTTTTCCTTGATAGTAGTTTCGCCTTCTCCAAGCACAAACCCATACGCACTATCTGGTAGCCTTACACGCATTATCCCATAGTTTTAGGAGCCAGTCCCATGAATACAAAAAATTCATCATCGCCGGTTACAATCAGATTATTGTGTGTTGTTTTACATTTCCAATTGTCATAGGGAATGGACTTCATCGGCCCAGCTAATAATTTGCTGTCGAAATTGAATTGATCCATTGCTCCTTTTATATCCATTGGCTTATGCGCCTCCCTATTATAACTTGCATCAATTAATTTTAAATCGACATGCGCATTATTAGTGGGCAAGAAACTACAATCGGCCATAGCACTTTCTGTTACCATGTTAGCCATATTGCAGAACTCAATTAATTCTTCTTTATCAATTGTAAACAATTTTTCGCTTGGCGTCAATACTTTATCATACACCTTTGCAACATCAATGCTGCTACCTTCTTGCATTGTGAATATGTAAATAATATTAGTCGCAAGGAAAAAATAGTGATTGTCTTTGTGTGCAAATTTTAGTTCTTCGATACCGGTTACAACATCGGCCATTTCATTATCTAATCTTATGGTTGGAAGATTTGCGAACTGGTGATTAATGTAAAAATAATTTGTATGAAATGCACCAATAAAATTGCCACCAACGTGTATGAACTTATAATTACCACCACTCTCGCTGTTAAGAACAAAATTCTTAGCAACTGCAATAGCGTCGAGATGCTTCTTTGTAAGAGTAAAATTAACTTGAGCTCCGGCAAATGATGGCGTAGTTGGAAAATCCATCGGATTTTGCTTAGCGAATTTAATTTTATTTCGGCCGTCATTAAGCGTGATTTGGGTATCATCCCATGTGACTGTAACATCTTGTGATTTGGTTAAATTAATAAATGATGAAAAGATTCTGTCATCTAATAACAGCGTCTCATGTTCTGGCAATTCACAACGACTTTGAATTAACGCAACACACACGCAACGAAGATTGCTCTTAGTCATATAGTGTTTACCATTGCGATATTCTAATTTCAAATATCCTAAAGCCGGTAATGTAGTGTTCTTTTGGATATACATTGTGCGACGCTGATAGTCTCGCAGTTGTTCTACAGATAGGATAATACTCATAAAAAAGTTTTAAAAGAGGGTGGCTAGCCAACCGGCTCCGTTTGCTGTTGACTTTCAGAGTTAAAGATTGGCTCATCGTTCAAGATAACAACAGCTTCCCGTACTACCACCCTCTAAAATTTTAGAATGGAAGATCTCCTCCACTCGGTAACACTGCACCAGATGTTTGCTGAATCGGTTGCTGAATCGGATTCCCGTTCTGTAAAGGATTTCCAGCTCCAGCATTAGCCGGTGGTGGTTGTATTGGCACTACTGCCGTTCCACCTAATTTATTAATCGCAGCTGTAGCACCGGCAATATCATCTGTAGTTGGCGGCTCCGGTTTTGCTAATCTCATGTTTCCAATATAAGTCTTCTTGTACATTTCGCGTTCCATATCGCTAGCATTCTTGGCCGAACTTGGTTGAATACTACTAATATGCCCAAATTGATTTTCTTCTTCGTTGATCCACTGAACAATGTTCATATAGATATGACCATTTTTTTCACTCTTGCTAAAAGCAGAGTGTCCTGCGTTCATTAATTGAACAATGACTGAAACGTCAAGTGACCCGTACATTCTTTGTGACATGTTGTTTAATTTAATTGTTATTTAATTATTAATATTTCTTTTGATTATTTTAAAAAGTGGATAGCCAAAGTAGCTATATCCTGTTGGCTCAAGCATCCCATCCATTCTGTTTCTACCAGGAACTAACGTTCTTAACATTACCCTATTCATGTGTGCGCAATTAGCTACGAATCCACTTCTAGTGTTATCCAGTGCTACGTGATAGCCTTTATCATCGTGATCGTATTTGCAAACGAACCATTCATTACCTATTTCAACAAATGCAATGAAACTATCCTTACCAATACCCATCTTGGCAGCAGCCGGCTTAGCAACACGGAATTCATATGGCCTGATATAAACGAACATCGGCTTAATATCATTTTCGCTTCCACGTGTATAGACTTTAAAATCCATACCGTTGCTCTTGCTCAACTCTTTCACTACTTGCATATTGCCCATTGAACCATTTTAAAAAGATTGGAAAATTTTTTTGAATCTGCACACAAGCATTTAGAATCTCCTTTCTACCATTTATTTTTATTCCAGCAAAATCACAGAACGCTCTTATAACATCGTGAGCATCTTCTGATTTTTTAAATCCTTTATCGTAAAGGAAGAAGATAACTCCTTTCATCTGTTGATTCGGCGTGAATTCATTTTGCGAATAACGTTTACCCCGATGTCGTGTTAGTATATTTTTATCCATACAATTTATTTAACCTAAAAATGAGCCGGTCTTACGGCACCGGCTCTCGCGGATACCCTCCAACTAAAAACTATCTTAAACTGGTTTGCCCAAGCGTTTAATTTGATGACACCACCATCTCGGATCATAATCAACAAATGCGGTTTGAACTTGTTTTGTTTTTTTATTGAATGCTACAATTAACCTACGTTGTACATCGGCCGGTATCCCGTACCCTATAACTTGTTGATCATACAAGAAACGTTTAATGTATGCGCTAAGATCACCGGCTATAACTTTAAGATCTACAACTATTGTTCTCTTCTCGTGGATATCCAATAGTCCCTTATATCGCATTTCTAATCCCTCGTGTAAAAAAGTAGCTGTCACACCGCATTCCAATTCCATATATCTTAATAAATGTGTACCAATCCTACTGTTGATCTCTCTTGCAATAGGGATAACAACACCAGCATCTACCCAATCGTATTCCATAGGTTTAAGAAGGTATGCGTGAACACGCTTCCCCAAACGCATACCTTCGCTCTCGTCCAATGCTACTCCGTTACTCTTTATCCCCGAAAAGCTATATCCTGGCAGTTTGCAATAATCTTCCCACTCAATGTTGGGGTAAAATTGTATGTTATAAACTTGTAACAATCTCTTGAACTTTTAAAAGTAAATTCCAGTATTGAATATACATTTGATCTTTATCTTCGGTAGCAGCAAATCTTGAAAGAACTTTACACGCACTAATTAACCTGAGATCTTCGTGAGCTTCTTTATAAATTAGTATCTTAACTTGCTCCAGTGTTGGTAGGTCGCCACGGCTAATGAACTTAATATACTCTTGGCAAAAATTACATATCGCTTTTATGTGCGGACCGCTAATTTCTAGTCGCGGCAAAATATTAGTTCCGCAGTGCGTACATTCCATGATTAAAATGGCCCAATGTTAGATCATTTTGGTTCTTTAGTGATTTCTGATTCCAATATTTCGTAATAACAACCAAAGGCAGTTGATCTACAATCTATCTTTTTTAGTTCCACAATGTTGCCACTTCTGTTTTGCCAAACAATAAACGCTTCCTTTCCAACATACACCAATTCGCCTTCTTTAAATTTACCTGTAGGCTCTGATGTACACGACAGGATAAATACCGAAAAGATTAATATCTTTTTCATTATTCATCCTCCGGTGTTTGATGATCGTTGTTATACCCAATTAACAAACTTGCATTCATTCCACTAAGACTTAGCTCTCCGCCGATTTGATCTATCTCTCTTACAAGTTTGCTTAGCACTTCGGGACTTCCAACTTCAATTTTCATGCAGATAGTATCCCGTTCACGCATGATTGTAGTTATTGCTTGCCTAACGGTATCATACTTAACTTGATAGTTCTTAACGCTTTCGTTATAACTATCAGGGATAACGAATATATCCTGCGGATTGAATTCAACAGCACCGTCATAATCAATTAATTTACGACTTGTGTTGCGTACACGATCAGCAAGATACCCTTTAATACTTTCAGCAGATTTCAATTCTAATTCTCCATTTAAGATCTGCTGTACGAGAAAATTCTCGAGATTAGGTTTGTCCGGAATGGACATTCTTAGAACTTCTATTTGCATCTTAGCATTTTCACGAACTTTGTCAGCTAAGATTTTGCGTTGCCCAATCGTTAATTTAACGATCTTCTCCTTTTCGGGCTGTGGAGGTAATTCGAACTTCATATATTTTATTTAAATTGGTTACAAATTAAAGCACCTTACAGGTAGACACCTCAGGTGCTATCTCTGAACTTTTAGTGAAAAACCGAACCTATTTTATGACATCCGTATATTCCACATCCGCAACCTTAACACCTGCTGCATCCAAGGCAGCAGCCATTTGTGAAATACTTAGGTTGCCCCATTTACGAATTTTCAATTGCGCACTAGCAACCGGCCAATGTCCTACGAATGCACTTGCTATTTTTAGTGCCCAAGAGGGATCTTCATCTTTTATTAAGATAACGGTTTTCTTGACAGATTGCTTTAGGCCACCGTTATCTACTATTGAAGTTATGTTTGCGCCACTTAACAGATTGTTTACATGCGTCGCACGAGCAGCATCGCCTTGGATTTGAGTAACCTCTTTAACTTCCTCGGCCTTAACGAATTCGATTGCTTTGTCTGGTTGAACAATATCTTGCATGTAAGTTGAAAACACTGTACGAATTTGCTTCGCTGCTTCATCCAGAGCTGGCTTACGAAAGTCTGGCATCTGTAAAGCCGGTTCTTTCATTATCTCAAGTAATTCCTCGCGAGTATGCAACTTGAAATCGAACTTATTTTTCTCGCCAACTGGAACTACTTTTTCATTGTTTATGCTTTCCCAAACAGATTGCATAATTTTGTTCACGCCAACCTCGTCCATTTTATTCCCAAGTTTCGCTTCTTCTAGCGCAACGGCATACGTTTCTTTTATAAATGAAAGCAATGCAACTTTATATTCGGCTTCCAACCTGATATATTCGTTCTTGATGTGTGCACGAAAGTTTTCAGCTTCTTGTGCTTTAGTTCCGGATATACTATCGTTGGCTTCTTTTGCAGCACGAATATCCAGAAAGAATTGCTTAGCTTGTGCAAACGTTTCCCAAGTGCTAGCACGCTTTTCAACTTCCATAAGTTGATCGTTAATCTTGTCCAGATAACGTGTAAACGCTTTGCGGACTTCCGGTAGCTGGCGTACACCGGCTGCGTAGTTTGTAAGTGCTGTCTGCAAACCTACTAATGCTTCGACAATCTTTTGTTTATCTGTTGCCCAATTAATAGGATCTGGGAACGATGTTTTATAATTAAGCAATAAAGACTGCAACCTGAGTTCCTCTTTTTGGAGTGTTTCTAGTGTTTTTGATTTCACTACGCAAAGTTGCAGCCAGCTAACTTTCTTATCTATAGCTATGCTTTGATCAAGTTGTTTCCAAACTTCAATCATTTGCATAGCCGGTAATTGCTGAATTTCTGATGTTGTCGTTTCCATGTTAAAATTCCCCGTTTATTATTGGTAAATCGTTTGTAAGAGTACTAAGAGCTGCTCCAGCTAATCCATTTCCTTGCGATGCTTCTTTTTTAAGGTTATTTGCAAGCTCTTGATAACTTCCAGTGAACTGGATTGCTTCAGCATTCTGTAAATTGCCACCAAATATACTGCCCCAACATTCGCAAGCATTCTTAAGCGCATACGAAACGGAACTACCACCGGCTTTCATTACTGCATCGTTTTTAATCGCTGCCGTTTCCATCGCTCCGGCCCCAGCATCTGTCTGCATTGGAGCTGCACCTACTCCATCGTTCCACATCCATTCACCTGTAAACGGATTCTGCACATGCACACGTACGATTGCGAGACTGCTATTCGCAAATGGAACTACGCTTTTAATTTCACGTCTCCAAATACCGAATATATAAGTAAGCAGATATTTTGCTTTATCAATTGGTAAGTATTCCAGTGGAACATATTTCCCATCTACTTTAACCTTAATAAGTGGATGTTTTTTGACCCACTTTATTGGGGTAGGTTGATGCAGTAGGCGGAGGAGCTCGTCGTTGAGGAACGCTTCTTCTGGATTCTTATGCAAGTCGGCAAGACTTGGCAGCGGACGGGGAACCCAAACCGGTTGCTTAGCAACCTGACTAATTTGATTTAATTCCATGGTTCAGAGTTTGTATCTATAAAAGCCAGCCAACTTGTTAGCTTGCGTAGCTACTAATAGATATGTTGGAAGTAATTGTTTTTTCAGAGATGGATCAGCTTCCATCCTGGATTCCAATTCAGCGATGACTTCATCGCATCCACCAACTGATGTTGGCAAATTATCTTCTTCTGGATTGAATTGTTGGATCCGCTTAACTTTTTGCGGAGGAGGAGACGCAACCGGATTAGGATTGTAATCGAATTTCATTGATTCAGAGTTTTAGAACTTAATATAATATTGGTCTTACACTTTTGATTTAAGACGTTTGTATTCACGTCTTATATCCGGATCAGCCATACAAAGATCCCGTAAAATATCCGCAGCGTAGACTCTATCTCCGGTCTTGCTTTTGAGCGAACGCGATAACGCAACATTTTCTATTGCTTTGCGTAATTCCGGCTCAGCCTTAAAGTTAACCAGCACTGTTTTTTCTGCACTATTTTCTACCTGTGCCATACGCTTAATTTAAATATACCGGCCGAGGGAAACACTGGGAACAGCCCACCGACGACCGGCTTAGTAACCTGACTAAATAAGGTCGAAATTTAGGCAAAGGTAAAACTTTAAAACTGTAAAACCTAATTTTTACCGGCCTTTTTAAAAAAATCTTTTGCTGATAATCAGTACGTTATATATTATTAAAAGCCAGTATAAGAATATACCGGCTTAAACCGAAGAATGAGAAATAAACAGTGTTATGAAACATTTATGTAGGATGTACCTGTAATAAAGTTTTTAGATAAATACTTTTGATAAGCAGTAGAACAATTTTCTGGCATACCAAATTTCATTTCAAAGTGAGGTTCGTCTTTTAATGTTTTCCAGTCTCCTCCCCAATCAAATCCTTGTTCTTTGAATGCTGCAACCATCTCCATCCAATCTGCATCGCCATCATGATCTGCATCTTCAATATCACTCCAACTTAAAAATTCAAATGTTCCGTTTTTATCTTTGTCATATAATATTGCGCAATCAACAGCTAATCCGTAGTTATGCCACGACTTACCACCTTTAGCTTTAGTAACTATCTTTCCCGGCTTACTTCGGCCTTGTGCGAATAGTTCATCTTGATACGATATTGTCCTCAGCCCCTGAACTATTCTAATACAAGCATATGGCCCCAACCGGCTTTCTGCATTGTCGATGGCCGCAATAACTTTATCACGTATTGCTGGATGTAATTCTTTTACACGATCAAGTGATATCTTGTCCTTCATCTTTTTTCTTTTTTGAAAAGCTAGCTGCAAATTTTTTACCACTAACTTTTATGGTGACGAAAACTTTAACTGCAAATAGAACAATATCTTTTATAGTGTTCCAGGTTCGTTTCCGCCTGACTTGTCTTTCTTCCATAAATTAAATTTGAAAGTTCCTTAATCGCGATACAACAATTAAGGAACTTTTCTTTTTTGATGTCATTCCAATACCAAATTAATTTCTGCAGCTTTGGAAGTAACAGCATCTTTGAACACGGCAACAACAGTGTCATCAATTTTTGTTTTTGATTTAGTTGCTGCGCTTTCCAAGCGTTTTAAGATATTGTACATACCTTTCAAGTCTGCTTTAAAATCTTCATCTCCTTCTTGTACGTCAAGTTTGTCAACCAATTCCTTGACTTGTGCTGTTGCGATTGACTGCACCATTGGTAACACCATTGATACTGCGATTTCTTTCCAATCCATATAATTAACCGGTTATCCAGAGCCGGCATGGTTTTAAGAATTCTTATCAACTACTCCAATAGCTTTCTTTAAACTTTGGCACAATAAGCTAAATCCACCTAAGATAATCATGATAGTTTTTATTTGATGCATGCTTATCCCGTCAATAGAAGCTAGAAATACAGCTGCACTACTATTCATTGAAATTATAGTATTCATAGAAACAATAACCCAGCGTGGAGCTGGATTTTGAAATGCATTTATTGTCCCAATTTCAATGGTGCCTTTTTTAATAACAGGTTGCTCTACTATTTGCGCATTTTCAGGAATTGGTTCGATTGTATTTGGCATTAGTTAGGTTTTTATTTGTTCAGTTTTTCTACCAATGTAATAGATTACTATGTATATGAGAACATCTTTAAATTTTTCAGCCTGTTGGGGTTCGCTTCTAAAAACTAAAATCAAAACAAAACTTACAATAATGGCAAGAAATGCTATGCCATCCTTGGCCTCAAATTTTCCCAATGAATTGCTCATGGCGCCATAGTATTATAGAAATTAAAATAAATCCAAAACCGGAAAATATAAAAATAATAGAACTCCATTCAGACATTCCTATATCTTGTTCGCTTAATTTATAATAGCTAGGATTTAAAATAAGATATCCAATCAGTGCTCTTCCACCAATCGCCATTGCGACAGTACCGATTATTCCGATTAATTCTATGGCTGCAATTATAAGTTTTGATTTCATGGGAAAATATTTAAAAAATCATAGGGCACAGATGTTGTTTAGGTTACATCAGGAACAATATCATCAACACCTTGAATTGATGACTTGAGATCAGCTAATGCAGCATCAACTTCAGGTGTTGTGTTGCCGGCATTCCCAATTGCTGTTTCTAGGTCAGCAATTTTTTGCACGATCTCTGCCTTTGCTTTGTCTGCTTCTGCTTTAGCGTCCTGTAACGCTTGCAGTAATTCTGCTTGTGTCATAGAAATTAAACGTTTAATTAAAAAATAGGAAATTACCAACTCTATCGAAATAATTAATATAAATGTCCGCCACATATACTTAATTTTTGATTTTAACTTTTATTTCCAAGTGATACGTTTCCTTATCTTCAATGGTGTTTCCTGTCCTGTTGAACTTGGCACAAATTCTAATGCTCCTACATCTGGTGCTCCATTAAATGCACTCCCAAGAGCATCGCTAGTATGTTCAGTTAGCGTTGTTCCTATATTAACTTGTGGAGAATTAGACAATGGTATAAAATCTGGTATTAGATTTAAGTTGCCTGATGCGTTTGTGAATGTTGCAGTAGCTTGAATGGAATGTGCATCTTGTCCCGTACCTTGCCAAGTTGTTAGAGATGTATAGCTAGTAGACGGACTTTGATCTATTATTGTACCAGAACTATATTGCCAGATATTATAATCGTTAGTGTAAGATCCAACACCACCTGTACCTGCCCTTATGATTGGATCAGGTCCTTTTATAAAAACATTATTTTTTACTAATGCACCAGATGGATCAGGTGTACCACCGTCACTTTCTTGAATAAGGAAAGCGTATCCACTTCCAGTCATCCTGCAAATGTTATTGTAATATTTACTGTTTGTAGAACCTTTATCGTACATAGCACTGTTCATCCCACTTGCTGTGAAGTTGAAGACATTGTTCATAATGAGCGATGTCTGTTCAGCCTTATCCACTACTCCATAGTAAACACCTTGCACGTAACTATTCTTGAATGTATTATCGCTTCCTCCACCACCAAGTAGTACACCATGAACGGTTGTTGTTCCATTGGTTCCAATAAGAGTGCAACCATCTATTATATTATTATCAGCAGCGGTGCCGCTTGTGTTATCGTCTTCTCCTATCTGAAGGCAATATCCAGTGCTAGCTGCTTGCGTGACCGTACAATTTCGAATGATGTTGTTCGCAGTTTTAACATACACTGCTCGTGTAAATGTTCCACTAAATGTACATCCAACAATTTGATTATTCGCACTTGGGCTTTCTATTAACACTGGATTGGTTGTATTACAAACCATATTGAATCCAGTCATCTTCCTATAAGATGCTGTGAAATCAATTGTTGCGTTAACGTTTAACGTGACTGCTCCATTAGCCGTATATTCTACTGGATTGCTAGCAGCTCCAGCATGCGAAAATGTAAGAGTAGAGCTAATTGTATAAGTGCCTGCTGCAACAATTACTTCATCCCCTGAATTAACAACGCTCTCTGCATGCGCTAATGTTAAGAAAGGCGAACTTGGATCAATACCACTATTCCCGTCATTCCCTGTAGTAGCTACATACCAAGTTGCAGCATCAAAAGTCCCAGCAGTTGTTTCAAATGCGCCCATGTCTGGAGCGTTGCCATTAAATGGCAATCCAGCTATTGCTATCCCTGCATCAATTAAATCACTGGTTGCAGCTAAATGATACGCTGTTGTAGTAGGTTGAGTTCCGTCTGAATTTCTAGCATTCAAAAATTGCGTTCCGTCTGTTGATTGGAAATCTGCTGACGTAAGCGTAACAGTTCCGTTCCAAGTGTTGTGGTCGTTTGGATTCCAATAATCGTCGTCAGTGGTTCCCGCATCCGTAAGACCATTCCCAAAACTAAGATTGTTTCTAAATATGTGTGCTATCGGTTGATTGTAACCAAATTTCCAATCGTTGCTCCCATTATTAATAGCATCGTTATTATAGAATTGACAAATAGCCGTACCACCGTTTTGATCAAATCCATTTAAGTAATTACCAAATGCTACACAGAAACGCACAAATCTTATTAAACTTGTACTACCATTGTTTGGGCCAAGTTTAAATCCATTACCATCTCCAAGATGATTCCCTGCTGCATCAAAACCGTTTTTGATTGCCCAACAATGATCATAAGTTATAGTCCCTGAAGTGTTGAAGCAATCCCAGCCATCGTCTGAGCAGCGATAAGCACGGCAACCGTAATAGGTAGTTCCAGTTGCAGTATTGCCACCACCGGTTCTTTGAAATCCATCCGATCCTTGGTGTGGCCCAGTAGGCGCACCAGTAAAGGGATCATCTAAATCATGTGCATCACAATTTAAAAAATTCGTATTAACACCATCATCTAATCTGAATCCAGATTGAGCATTCGAGGCTTCACAATTCGAAAATATATTATTGCTTGTTCCGTTAGACCATAGTGCTCCCGTAAGTAATGCTGATGCAGTTTGAGATGGACCTTTAACATATATACCTATAACATCTATCCAACTACAACTTTGTAAAACAAAGCCATAACAATCGCTGACATGAGAAAAATTAGTGCAATCGTAAATGACTCTGCCATTGCCACCAGCAAAATCACCAGGATAAGACGATATACTAATATGAACAGAACTGTTACCATTTTGGCTTGATACTCTTGTACAAGCCGAATGGCTTCCTGTCCTCGTGCTACTATAAGTTCCGGCACGAATCAAAACATTATCTCCTGCAACAAATGTTATACCTTCAATTTTTTCTATATGTTGCCATGGAGTAGAAATAGAAGTTCCATTATTAGCGTCATTACCGGTTGTAGAAATATAGTAGGTGGTAGCAAAAGCCGGTCTGTCCCCAAAGCCACCTAACTTTATTCTTTGTTCTGTTGGACGCATCCAATATTGAGATGTATGCGCATAATTCAAATCCGCACCTGACAAGAACATAGTAATTATGAACGACCACGTGAAACTTAGAAAGTAAAACGGCTTTCTCATAAATTAGAATTTTTCAAGTTTGTATTTAACTTTAGGATTATTGCTTATGCGCATTGTGTCATACTTAATGTCACCATTATTGAACATTAACGAATCTTGTTTATTGATTTCCTCGTTAGCTACTTTACGCATTGTTGAAATCAACCAAGTAGAATCTAGTGCCGGTGGAATCGGATTAGGATTTGGTGGAATCGGGGGTGTAATCGAAGCATTAAATTGAACTTCCCACCAATAAACTCCACTCGTGCTTCCTGTAACACCCAATAATCTATAATAGTGATACTGTGTTGAATTGCTAAACGAAAGTTTCTGTGGTGTTGTATTCCCTAATTGAAAATTTCCTGAAAGATCAACCCAATTAGAACCGTCCTTACTTCCCTGAACTTTGAAATCACCCATGTAGCGAGCATATCCCTGATTCCAAATTATTTGATTAACTATAACAGGCGACTGCATATCAAACTTTATCCAAAGATTCGATACCGGTTGATTTGTCGGTGCGATATCATCGCTATTAGAAAACACACCATTAACCAATCTCATTAATTGTCCCGGACTATTACCGGCTGCTAGCTTAATGTTTGTAGTAATGTTAGTTACTGTTTGTGAACTACATATAAATGCAGCAAACATAACAAGCAGAAATAAAAATTTTTTCATTGTTTCTTTTTTAATTATATGAAGCAAATGGCAATGGAGTTCCTGAATTATATATCGTGGATACTTGGGTTGCGGTTAAGTCATCATTAAATAAAGCCACTTCATCAATAGTTCCTAGAAAATGAAATCCGTCATAAGTAGTTCCATCCCATCCTGCAAACATTGATAGATTTATACCAGATGATGTTGCATTAACAGTTTGCGAAATGGTTGTAATTAACGTTCCATCTACATAGCCTTTAATGTTAGAACCGTCCCATGTTATTACAATATGATACCAAGTGCTCGTGGATAATGTTTGATTAACTGTAAGTTGATTAACTGCACTTGCATTAGCTAATTCGAAAAACGGTTTGCCGCCCGATAATCCCAACATGTAACCATTACGATCAGTGTTAAAATTTCCTTTATTAACTATCAGTGGCACACCTGTAATTGCTGTAGGGAATATCCATGCTGAAATACTTCCTTGACTTGTGAATTGATTAACTACCGCATCCCCAAATGTCCAAGCTGTTCCCGTTGACGTACTGATAGCCGTATTCAATTTTCCTGTTGCTGAATAAGTAGTAGTCCCCGATCCAACAACCTTAGTTCCATTATTAGCATTCTTTGAATCAACGAGATTTCCGCTTGCTTCATCTAATTTAGCATAGAACGTATTTATAGCAGCTAAGCCATTAGATCCACCTCCGCCACCACCACGATACTTCCAGCCATTGAATATGTATTGTGCTTGGCAAGCAGTACTCCACAAACAAAATATTAATAATAATTTCTTCATTAGAATCCGTTTGAACTTCCTACTGCGTCCCACTTAGATGCACCAGTATTATAAAAGAATGCTACATACATGTCTTTACTTATCGTTGTTGTAGTAGGCAGGGCGAAATCGGTTCCCGCTCGATAAATAGAATTCCATGTTATTGTTCGCGATGTACCATTATCTTTTATTCGTATGACAAGGTAATTATGATTAGCCGGTGTACCAGATGGTGCGGCAATAGTTGGATTGGTAGCTAATGCAGTTATATCATAAAAATTTACTCGCTGATCTCCGGGAGGTGTAATTGTGGTTCCACTTGTAGTCGTACCTTCCTGATAAACATCCATGTTAGCTATATTCCAATTGGATGCAGAGTCACCGCTAGTAGATGGAGTAATGGTAGTTCCATTTACTTGTATTCTTATGCTCTTCGTCATGCCTGTTGAGTCGTTTCTTTTTCCACCCAATGGCGTGTAAAGACTATCCCATTTTAAAAACGTATTGCTATCTAAACGAATCTTATCTGCAGCAGTCATTAATCCTGGTTGCGAATGATCAACAGTTTGCATAACTAAGTTAGCGCCACTAATAACTGCACCATTTGCCGATTTCGTTTGGCTGTTTATCGTCCCTATTGTAGTAACACCAGAACCGGTTTGCTGATCTATTTGATAAGTTACTCCATTTAATCTCATCATGAAGTGGTGTGTTGTGGCATCATTCCAGTATTCACCATCATTTGGAGATGTAGGAGCTGTTCCTGACCTTACTCGTCCTGATGCTCTTGCCGTAGTTGATCCTGCCACATCCATTAATGCTGTAGGGGTTACAGCATGACCTACATCGACCATGCCTGCAGACTGTTGTAGATATGTATTAGCTCCTAAAACTTGAAAAGCAAATGCACCAGCATTATTTATAATACCGTAACCTAATGAAGCGTCAACGGTAACATAAAGGCCAAGAGTACTATCCAATTGCATTCCTGGTTCTGAACTCTGCCAACCATAACCACTTTTTCTTAATGCTAATTTTGTTGCCTTTGACAAAAACATTTCTCCAGTACCAGCTATATTAAAATCTTGTTGCATTACAGGAGCAATCTGAGTGTTTCTTATGAAAGGTTCAGGTTGAGCTTCATTAACTTCAAAAGCGTATATTGCGCCATTAAGTTGCCTACCAAGAGCATTAGTTCCACCAACAGGAGTAGCACCACTGGAATCATTCATCAATGAATACGTCATTACAGGAGTCCACGCTCCACCGGTATTTAATAATGGAGTCCCAGTACCATTAATCGTTATCAACGAATACCCTAATTTAAAACCAAATGTTTTATTAACCCATCGTCTATTAGATGCCGAGAAATTTGTAATTACTCCAGTAGATACCGTTCCAGATAATATAAAATCAACTGTTGTTGAATTCCTGTATTTAAAATGCAACTTACCTATGCTATCAATTGTGAGAGTTATGTAATTTGCAGTTCCGCCAATTGTTGACCCCATAGAAAAGATTACAGCTTGTCCGGCCGGCAGGGACGTAACCTTAAATCTACAGAATATATCAAACTGATTGATACTTTGTCTGCTCAAATAATTCCATACACCGCTATTAGAACTGCTTGTAGCGATACCACCACTAACAGTGTTTGTAACAATTCCGTATGTTTTATGGATTATATTACTTTGTCCATCTTTTGTGTATCCTGCTCTAGCATCAGCAATGTTAGTAGTGATATTATCTCCACGTACACCAACACTATCAATAATCCCTATTTGATAATGTGCGAGATAGCCGGTATCTGGAGCACCTATTGTTCCAGTTGAACCAACAAACCATATCTCATCCTTTTGCCCGTTTTGTAAATACACCGGATTATATGGAAATGGCCCAGCACCAAATGAATTATAAAAGCTGTAACCATCACCTTTTAAAAATTCTACTGGACGCCCAATTACTTTATAGTCCTTCAAATCTATTTCAGCGATAGAACAATGGCTTGCTAAATCTGTTCCAACTGTTAGAGCAGTGATATTAAAGTTGTTGGACATATAGAAACAACGCTTGCCCTTAAAAAATATCATTCCATCTGCATGATTTGTTAATCCAGGAAGTTCTGAAATATGCCCAGTGCTATTAGCGTCCCAAAATATTTGGCCCTGTAGTGTCCAATTACCATATAATGATGGTGATGTCCATATACAAGCAACAGAACCAACATAACCACCAGTAATGTATCCACCACTAACTGGATTTTTTCTTACACTCCAATCATTTACTGAGATACCGGTTGCAGTATGATCCCAAACAGTTACAGGAGTTGCAGCTGCTAATTCAGTGGTGTTAGCACCTTCAATCAATAAGATATCATTACTTGGTGTATGATAGAATATGTAATATCTTCCGTTTTCAATAACTAAAGATGGATATGAATTCTGTGCAGTCTTTATCACTATATCTGAAGCTGTACCGACTTTTGATTGTAGGTCAGCATCTGTAGTAAACTTTATCCAACGTAATTGATCTCTTGCATCAAACACAATAATCTTCTGGCCATCAGAAGGATCAATTCTTAAATCAAACTCATTAAATCCTTTTGGATGAAATGCGGCATAACTACTTGGCATTGGTGAATTAACCAATCTATTGATAAAATTATCGGGTTCATATCTTTCTGATCTTCTATTCGTAAGACTATCATCAATATTAACTATCTGTTTGATTGGAACATTCTGCCCAAATACAAACCCTGATAACAACAATAGAATAAATAATAATGATGTTCTCATTAGTAAGAATATTTAACTTGAATAATATCAGATGCGTCTCTCGTAAATCCCGAAAGCGTTAATGCCGTTCCGCTTATTGAAGCATTTGCATTTATACATTCAACACCATTAACGAAAACAAATTTGTGTGCTCCAGCATTTGCTGAATGCGCTAATGTTATTGACATAGATGTTGAACCTGTAAACTCTTCTGTTGTTTGAATTAGTGCTATCCCGCTAGCGAAGTTGAAGACTGGTAAAAATGGACGAACTAAAATTCTTGTTGCACCATTTATGGTTACTATATCGCCGGCCGCAACTTTCAAGATCCCTACAGCTGCAACATTGATTGTTGATGTTGTTGGCCCTGCTGATCCACCATTTGTGCTTATTCTTACTCTTATAGCCGTCCCTGCTGTAGACGCACGAATAAGACCGGTGTATAATGCCCAACCGTCACCAAATGATTTTTGATACACCAAATGGCCAGCGATACCAACATTATTTCCTACTTGACTAATTTCAACTTGATGTGTGTTATCTCCATTAGCATTAACGGTCTGCATTAGAATACAAACTTGTATATAGTCGTTAACAGACCAAGTCATTGTGAAGTTGACGTCGTTTGCGGAACTGTAACCGGTAATGGTTCTTCCAGTGGTTGTAGTCCCGAACGGAGTTGTCAAAGTTACTGAACCGATTGCTGTTGTTGTTAATGCTCCACTTGGAACTGGATTGTTTACATACTCCATCGGATTTAGCCATGCATTTGTTGCATCAGAATTATTGTTAGTTAAGGGATCTGAATAATAATCAGCACCTTTGTTTCCAGCTCCCTTCAAGGAAGTTCCAGGCAATAAAATCCCACCTAGTCCCACTGTTACCAATGCTGAACGAGCCGAATGCGTGACAAAATTTGGCAATTGTACATCTTTGCCAAGAACAACCATATTTATATCTTCCATCCTGTATACATCTGGTGTATTTACAGATTCAAGTCCCCAGTTGTCGCCAATCATTACTGATGAATTGTAAGCTTCACCTCTTACACGGAGTACAAACGATCCTTGAGCATCTTCAAAATAGTTGTGATAAAATAATACCCTCGCATTTCCTTCACCACCAGGAGCATAAATATTTACTGTATTAGTATCACTTTCCATTTGATTATCGTGAATATCTACGATGCCATCAAACCAGCCCTCTAAAGAATTACCGTCTTCCATCATGTTGCCAACAAATCTGAAGTCTTGGATATGACTTGGCGCATAAACAGCATATCTATTTCCGTTGAATTGACAATTTTCAATATTCACGTCACCTGCAACCGAATTTGTAATAGTTGGAGCCTGAAACCAGAGAGCTTGCTGGAAACCCGAGAAGGAACTTTCTTTGAATACTAGCGGTCTATGTGGGCCATTATTATTCATTGTTATTTTAATAGCTGACAATGATTGTCCGCCCCAACCTGTAGGTGTTAAATCTTTTTGATAAAAGGCCATGCGCTGCACAAGAAAATTTCCTGTCGGTTGCGTGGCCAATCCATTACCATAATCAAAGATTGCATTTACACTAGCAGGTGCAGTTATGTATCCAGCAAGAGGTGGCCCAGAGAAACCATTTACACTTCCTGCATTGCGGAAGTTTTGAAGTGGCGCATCACCTACGAGTTGAAAATTTCCGTTTGTTATGGTAGTCGTTGAATTTGTTAGATATCGTTGCGCCTGACTGAAAGGAATAAAAACAGTATTTGTAGCTGCCGTTTGAGCATCATTAACTATTGCCTGAAAAGTAGTAGCATTGTTTGTACCTGTTGTGCCATTCCAATCAGGTACTGCGCCGAATTTGTAAACGTTTCTCGGCATGTAATTCGTATCTGCTTTACCATTGAATTTAGACCAATCGGTGTTTGATATTTTCCCAGTGTTGGTTGCAGAGCCGATAGGCAAATTAAAAGTATGTGTACTTGTCGTTGAACTTATTCCAAAATCAGTTCCTGATGTTCCTGTCGCAAATGTTTGTGTACCTGCTGTTAATCCATTAAGGCTGGTTATTCCTCCTCCTCCGGAAACCGCACTTGCTTTAGATATCCATCCAAAAACGTGAGTTGTTGGATTCCACGAAATTATTGAATCTGTAGCAGGATTACCGGCTCCAATACTTGTTACAGCAAATTGTGTGCTGTCTAAAGAAAAATATCTAAATGGCGCTCCAGCACCTGAGCTTTTATCCCAGAATAAAAATCCATTTCCAGCCCCAAATGTCCAAGCCGTATTGCCGGGAAATTGTGGTGCACTTGGATATGTATTGTAAGTGATGGTAGAATAATTACCGGCTCTTAGCATCCAATAGTTATTATTGGCTCCTTGCCAAACAAAAGTTTTATTAGATGTATCAACTTTTATTTGATAAGCAAAATAATCTTCAGTCGCTGTCGGCTTTGTTGCAGTTGCTTCAAACACCATGTATCTATTAGCCGGTTTCGCATATCTTGCCCATCGTCCATAATATCCTCCAAGTAAATTACCTTCCACGTACATCGAAGAGTCAACACCACCTATCAGCCACTTCAAAGTATTCCCGTTAATATTAACGGTTCTTAATGCAGCTTGTATTGATCCGTCTTTATTATAGATGCTACTATCTATGCCATTTGCAGCGGAAACGATCCTACCTTTACTATCAACTGTTAAATTGGTGTTAGTGTAAGGGCCAGGAACAACAGCAGTGGTAGCTAAGTTAGCCGTTATATTACCAGCGCCAGTAACCGGTGATCCACTTACTGTAAGATCAGTGGATGTAAGACCAATACTTGTAACCGTACCAACACTCCACGTTCTATTAGCACTTAAATCAAATGCAGTTCCATTAATAGTAAGCGTTCTTGATGTTGGAACTTTAGCATTCAATGCAGTCTGTAAATCTGTTTGATCACTAAGGGTTCCAGTAATATGACCCCAAGCTACAGTTCCAATTGCTGCCCTAATTGCAGATGCCGTATCTGCCAACAGCGCAATTAAATCTGTCTGGTCGCCTATTGTACCAGTCACATTTCCCCATGCTACAGATGTCGTGCCCGTTGCCGAGAACACTCCTGTGCTAGAATTATAGCTGAGGCCAGAACCAGCACTAAATAAATTCCTTACAGCAACAGTTCCATCCGTTATATTTGAAAACACGTGTGTGTGTCCTAATGGCGACCAAGTCGCATTTCCAATAGTGAGTACATCGGTATTAAAATTAGATAACGTTCCGTTGCCTCTAATATATTGAGCTGTAGTTCCAGCACCAGTTACGGTAAAAGAACCATTGCTGGTTACAGGACTACCTGTAACAGTAAATGCCGATGGCATAATCAATCCAACACTTGTTACAACTCCAGATCCAGTGTTAACATTAACCCAATGACCAAGAACCCAGAAATAAAATTTTGATTGACATGTATCAACATAGACTGCACCAGCACCACGCCAATCACCAGCAGAAAAAGCAGTTGCAGTATCGCATCCCATTGGAACGTGCAATGCAGCGAATAAACCTGCTTTCCAATTATAACGTTGTGCGATAATGTTATATCCTGGAGGATTAGGTGACTTTTGCGCAGATGCAAAGAAACTAATCAACACACACAATGCTAGTAATAACTTTTTCATACTTAAATAATAATTTGAGGATACAATGATCTGCTCTTTACGTAGGTTTCACTATCGCTTCCTGCCGGTCTTATACGTATCCATTGTTCGCTTCCACCACCAAGACCTAAAGAACCACTTTCGTTTTGCCGCCATGATCCCGGATTATCTTGTCCACTTAAACCGGTCCCCAGTATTGTACCAGTAGATGATCCGCCACTGCCATCTCTTAATTCTAGTTGAACTCCCTTCAAACTTGTTTTATAATTTTGATAACCACCAACTCCTTGAGATTGACGTTCCAAGTCAGTACTTAGGTCAGTATTTTTTAATGCTTTGTAGACCATATCCCTATCATCTGGGACACGAATCTTTCCTGCACCCAAATCAATTGTATATTTACCTTTGTTAGGGAAATAAATTTTACCGTTGCCTTCATCAAACTGGAATCCCCATTGACCAACACCAATGCCTTCGCTTACTATTTCACTTGGATTAGCTTTATTATCGAGATACCATTTCAATCTTGGAACATCAGATATATTATATTGCGTTCCATCTGCAAGTAGAGCGTTCAATCCCAATCGCGGAGCAATAATACGTTCGCCGATACGTTCCCAATCAGCACCAGCATGTCCAAGAATATACATTGCATTATTACGCAATAGTAATTCCAGTTCTTCGCCAATGCCCATGATAACAGAATTCCTTGCATCTCTACGCAACATAACTGCATTACCACCAGCAAATTGTAAAACAATATTTCTAAATGTTCCCTGATGTGTTTCTATCTTAACATTAAAATCAGCTAATGTAGCAAATGCCGGGAATGTTATTGTTCCAACTAAAGCACTAATGTTTGCAACTATTAATTTTCCACCATGTGTTGCTGGATCAAAAGTAAAGTTGCTTGACATTATGAATATGTCACGATAATTTCCGCCAGCTGTTGGCGGACTAGAAGGTATATCCACTCTCTCAATAACGAATACAGTATAAACTGCAAGATCATTAAATTTTTTAGCAGAGTCAACCCAATCCCATCCTCCTCCAACATCACTACGATCTACATATTCTGCACTTGGCGCATCACCTAACATTGGCCCAGTTCCACGTTCTTCAATCCAATAGAACTTGCCTTTTAATCTTGCATCACGTAAGCCGGTATCTTGATCCGCCGGATCATTGGGTTGTCCCCTGCCTACCACATATTCCAGTTTTGTAATAGGGTAAATGGCACCACTCTTAGCGTCGCAAGCTAAAATGTTAATTTGCGTATCAAGTGCAACACCATCGCTGCTACGCCAAGCTGTAATGAAATACATTTCAGGATCTAAGTCCTCGAACAATACAGACTCTTGTCCATGCGGTGCGGGATAGGCAATTCTTGTCTGTCCTGCGACACCATTAATGACACAAATTACATCTGTAGAAGGAGCAGTTGTTTTATGGATAACCAATATAACATACTGCGTCTCTCCAGTAAAATTATGGACTAATTCAATACGACCTGTTAACATTTGTTAAGTATAAGAAATGATCAATGGTTCAAAAATATATTCTACAACAAACGCAAGAGCCAATGCTGGTAAGAAACCAGAATGCGATGCGTAGAATAATATTACGAAAAAGAGTGCAATCATTAATAAACGAATGATGAATAGTTTCATATGTTTAAATTTTATTTACTCGACGTCTACAAATTCTGTAAAGTTTCCACCCTGATCATCCATTCCAAATCCTTTAGTATCGGTAACAGCCATCATACCGGCTAATCCCGGTAATACTACATCGCTATCGTAAATTAAACTATCGCGATTTAGTTTTTCACGTAATTCGATATTGTAACCAGCCATTGGATAACCTTCTAAATCATTTACTTCCCACTGTGCACCTTCACTTTTCGTATATTCCCTTCCGTCTATTTTAAAAGTATCGCACCCAAGCATTCTGCTTATTGAATCTTTAAACGATGGAGGAATACCACGTTGGCCACCTATATAGAACGTCCATAGCCGGTAAGGAGTAGAATGAAGCATTGTTTCAGCTTCATTCTGATCTGCATACACCGTATCTTTGCTTGCAGTATCCTTATACTTTAATATCCCAGGAACCCTAAGTGCGCCTTCATAAGGAACGTCAAAATTAATTCCACCATAAAATTCAGAGTTCTTATATTGAATATAACAAGTGTTTGGAATATCGTCTTTGCTTTCAAATATTTCTTGAAGATCACTTATTAAATTTGCTTCTTCAATCTTAAAGAAATAATATCCAGCAGTTAATGCTGATAGAATATATTGTATTTGCCGTATAAAAAAATTTACATTAAAGAAATCTTGTTGCTTAGTATCAAATGCTTGTGATGCAATTAATTTATTATTGCAATCATAAACTTTAAAAGTAAATGGAGCAAAGTTAGAAATTAATTGAATATTAATGCTATCGTCTTTTAACCATGGTTGCGGAAATACAACCGGCTGTTCGTACGTGCGTACAGTATTTGGCATTTGCCAATCATCCATATGCCGGCTAATGTATTGTGCAACATCTTGTGGCTGCACCAAGAAAAACTTCACTGGTGTCATCAACGGTTGATAGATACGATTAGCCATTATATTAGTTTTGTTACATCATTTGTAGGCCAACTAAGCAGTTTGAATGTTTGAGCAGCACGTGTATTCATAGCAATGCCGCTATTAAACATAAATCCGCCATAGTTATTGTTATCCCAATCAGATGTAAACGGTGTATTTATATCGGTATCCAATACATCAACTAGATCTACCGGAACCTTAGTAAGAAATTCAAAATAATAGGGCAGGAATAAACGGTCTCCCATACTGGCAATATTCACATCTGCTCCATCCATTATTCCGCCTACAATCAATTTACCGTTCATGTTCGCTTGTTCAAACTTAATAATTCCCGGTTCATAATTATATAGCCAACTACGAATCCAACGATAATGTTTTTGAAATAATGCTGATGGTCTTAAGCGAACATTAAAAATAGTTCCTGGGTCTGGAACACCTGTAAGTAAATTTCCATTTGTATCAAATGTTGGTGCATCTGGAACAACAGACCGGTCTAAACTATAAACTTCCCCACCTATAATTTCTATCAACACGGGAACATCCAATTCGTCAGCTTGTATAGGTTCTAACACACTAATTAACTGAGTAAGAAATAATTCTGCATTGCTTACAACGGTATATATCCCATCATTATTGGCACTTCCGGTTATCTTAATTGTTTGCCCAGAAAAAATTTGCACTCCATTTGGAATAGCAATTATGTTTAAAGATTGATTAAAGCTGACTGTTGCAGTTGCTGAGTCCTGATTAAGTTTGCAGTCTAATATAAATACATCTTTATCTTGCTCAGCATCTGTTGTGTTCTTGTTAGCTAAATTCAATCTCACGCTTTCTATTTCGTATGGCCCAGCTTTATACCGACTTTGCATATCTAATTGCTTGCCGCCACCAGCTTTCACTGGTGTAGTATAAATGTGATATCCATTGAAATCATATTTACCATTTACATCTTGGATATTCTGTTCAGCGTGCCCTATTTTAATAGAACTGTAAATCATATCTGTTGCCGGCTTAGGATTGAAATTCTTTACTGATCCAAGATTTACGGGATTGTCAACCTTGAAAAAATTCAATCTATCGTCAAACACTACTTTATCGGCTTGCGCACCATAACCAGCAAACGTATAAATATCGTATGCTTTACAGAAATCAGTGTAGCTTGTTGTAACACCTGTTCCTGTTAAACCCCTTAATCCGTCTCCACTTGTCGCAAAGAACGTGCAAGTTTTTAAAAAATTTGCTTGTATTTTTGTTTCTGGAATCCCAAGTTTTGCGCATATCTTAACAAATAAGTGATACGGTTTAAATGCCTTTACAGTAGTGGTTGGATAAGTAAAATCAAATGTAATCTGTAAGCTACTTTGAATATATTGAATAGAACTATCTAACTTTGTAGCAGTCATAAACAACTTCTCATTATTCAAAGTAGTAAAGCTAACGTCAATGTTGATTGTTTGTATCCCGCTAGCTGTAATATCACCGCTATCAAAATGGCCTGGAATCTGAAGATGATAAAATGTATTATCCTTCATATCCAAAATTATTTGCCCTTTGATTCTAATATTAGTAGGCACTTTTGAAAACAAAAAATAATTTTGTGATGTCTGATAAATATCAGGATCACTTGGTGGCGCATCATATTGTTGGCTAAAGAAAGCTAGATTCGGGTTATTTGTTTCGCTATTTATAAATGTAACAGGGAGGAAGTGGAACCCGTCGCCATGCGGAGCTTCGATTGCTGCGTTAATATAATCAGCCTTTTCAAAGAACTTTAATCCGTCCATCAAAACATTAACAGCATCGTTATCAAACGGTATAAAAAACTGAGTGTTCTGGTTGGCCTTAACTAACTTTGAAACACCACCTTCCATTATTGTTAATGTAACCTTGCTATCACCTGGATCATCATCGAATGTAGAGAAATCAAATTGGCCTTTATAAAGATGCTTGTAATATATTTTATAAAAGCTAGTGTCTGTTTCTACTGTGAGAACTTTAATGATTAAATACAATTCACGATCTATATTGTATTTGTACATATCGTTTCTTAGTATCTTAGCGCCATCGCCTACAAAACCAAGTGGAAGAGAAAAGTTTCTTATGTTAGCCCATCCAACAGCGTTGCGTTCCCATAGAATGCTAATGTCCGCCCATCCCATCGGGGAATTAACCAGAGGATTTTTAGCATTACTTGAAACAACAACTCCGTTATCAAGTTGACGCACCATTCCTTGATCATCTACGAAAAAATATTTAAATGGTTTGTAGTTCATTTATTATTATCCAAGTATGTCCTGAAATCATTTCCGAGACGACGCATACGTTTGTAAGCCGGTTCAGGAGTTATGATATCGTGTGGCTGATTCTTTATGGCACGCACGATATCTTTAGCTGCCTGACGTATCGCTTTTTCACTCGTATCACTTTTTATATTAAACGTTGGTATCTTAGTTACAGATGCCTTCGCTAACATTTTTTCATAATCTGGATAGACTTTAGTTCCTTTAGGTAAATCCACAATAGTTGGTTCGGCCGGTGTACGCATTATACTTCCATCAGGAAGTTCGACTCCTTCTGCCTTACCAGCGTCACCTACTACAGCAAGACCACCCTTATGGCTCTCTGTACCTTTTGCGTATTTTGGAATCGGTTGAGCTATTACCCTTGCAATTTGAACTGCGCCAATAGCACCAATTACAGCGGCCAAAGCAATAGCAGCTGGCCCTAATACCTTTACTTGTGTTAGTGCTGCGACGACCGCAGTAGCTGTATCTTGAACAATAGATACAATACTTTGCGCTTTATCGAATTTAGCTTTTTGTTCGTCAAGTTGCCTTTGCCTTGTAGCAAGTATTTCCTTTTGATTTGCGACTGTAGCCTGAATAGCTGTGATTGCAGCGGCACGATCTTGTTCATTTTGGATGGTTTGTTTGGCGACTTCGATATCTTTTGCTTCTTTTACATCAAGATCATTAATTTGTTTTTGTATTAAATCTTTTTCTAGATCAAATCTACGAGTAGCAAGATCAAACACTAAGCCGGTTACTTCTTTAGCGAGTTCTTGTTCTTTTTGCGCACGTTCTTTATTAAGTTCTTCAATCTTTTTATTAGTCTCTGCCGTATCATCAACCTTCTTTTTATTCTCATCTATAAGAACTTGCGATGTAGATCTTATTTTATCATTAATGTGGGTGGCGGCATCGTCCCAAGTTTTCTTTAAGTCCTTAAGATCTGGTGAATGTTTGGATAGCTTGTCTATTAATTCTTCAGCAGTTTTCTGCGTAGACTCAGCTAGTTTTAAAATCTCGCCATCATATTTAACGCTAAGTAACTTTAATTCAGCAACTAATTTTTCATCAAGTGCTTTTAATTCTTTATTAAGATCTGCACGCTGCTTTACCGTTAAATCTTTTGCAGTTAGCTTTTCATTTACACCTGCTTTTTCTACTTCTATTGCAGCTTCAGCAGCAGACTGATCAAACTCGTATTGCTTAGTAGTTATTTCCTGCTGCTTTAAAACATACTCCTGAAGATAAGATAATCTTTCGGCAAGACTATTACGTTCATCATCTGCACTTTGTTTAAAACTATCGGCTTGCTGTTTGCGAAGTTCTTGATCGGCGTCAAATAATGCTTTATTTATTTCTTCATTTATCTTTAAGACTTCTTTACCGAAATCTTCTATCTTCTTTTTATCTTCAGCAGCATCTTTATCGTTATAGAATGCTTTATTTCGGGCTTGAAATTGAAGCGAAAGTAATTGCTTCAACGCTTCATTATTAACATCTACTCCAGTTTTAAATCTTTTTACATCTTCTGCACTAAATGTGCCTTCTTTATTTTCCTTAGCTTGCTTAAGTAGTTTATTTAAATTACCTATTCTAACTTGTATTTGAACTATCTCTTCACCAATTTCAAGTGGAGTCTTATCGCGGAATTCATCTACAATTAAATCAGCACCTTGCTTAACTTCTTTTCTTAAACGTTCAGCTGCTTTAATTCCTTGATTAATGGCCCCATCAAAACCATTAAAAAAGTCTACAACATTGCCACCGACTTCTACTAGCTTATGTGCAAGAAAATCCAACCCCTGTACTACATGACTAAGGAATGTAAGTAAATTAGTAAGGACAGGAGTTAATTGTTGACCGATCTCTTCTTTTATTTTACGGAACTCCTCACGTGCTTTAGCTATCTTACCGGCTGCACTATCGCCAAATGTTTTTCCAACTCCTTCAACACGTGGCCCAAGTTCACTCATTATAATATCAAATCTCTCTGCTTCATTCTTCCCATCCTTTATATCAATACCGAACTGGCGCAAACCCTTAGCGTTACCCTCTAACGCTTTCGTTAATACGCCAGCTGCATCTGGTAGACTTTGGCCTGTTGCCGTCGCAAAATCAATAACAACCGGCATCAACTGATTTATTTGCTCTTCACTTAGTTTTCCATAGACCAATAATTTATTAAACGCACTAGCAATATCTTCTTCTTTAAGAAAACCAAATTGGTGTCCAAGTTCTTCTGTAGATTTTTTAATACGTTCGAATAATTCTGGTACACCAAGATTCTTGGTAGTGTTTTGCAATAGGCGCATAGTCTTATCCAATTCCAAAAATTGGTCTATGCTATCTTCAAAGAAACGCAAACCGGCTTGTATGCCAATAAAACCAAGTACAACGCTGCCGAGTTCTTTGAAACGATCTTTGATGCCATCCAATGCTTTATGATATCCGCCTACATCCCTATTGAATATGCCAACACTAGCATCTATTTGTTTAAGTTGATTATTAAGTTGTAACGCACTAGCAGCAGCTTGTTTTGCTCTCACATCGTTTACACCATATTGTGCTGCCAAATTCTTAGCTTCATTAGCAGCGGCAGTAAAACGTGTGACAAGGTTTTTATATGCTTCTGAATTCTGTGCAATAAAAGTTTTTTGCTTCTGTATCTCTGCACTTAATTGCGCATATTTTTGGCGACCGCTTTCGGTTGTCTTATTTAAAATTGATTGCTGATATTCAAGTTGTTTTATCTTTATTGCTGCTTCCTCGTTACTGCCTTTAACAGCATTTTCAAGTTGCGCTTGAAGTTTTAAATTCTTATTTGTTTCTGCAGCTTGCTGGTTACGCAATGCTGTTTCCTTATTCAGCTGTGCAGTAGCTTTAGCGTTGTTTGTAACGGCATTAGTGCTCTCGTTAGTTTGTTGTCTGAGGCCATCCAATTGTTTGCTTAAACCGTTTAATTCAGCCAACGATTTTGCACCATTTATTTCCAGACCCTTACCTTTAACAGATTGTATGAGCGAGATCAGTGATTGTATGTCACGTGCGGTCGCATCTACTTCCGCTTTGATTTTCGGCCGGTCAATAATACTATCTATTCTGTCTTCTGCCATACTGCATCTTTTTCGCTATTTTTAACTTCGCAATATGCTTCAAATTTATTTACATAACTGCACCAACGAGCAACAGTTATAATTTCAAAATCAATATGGATCTTAAAGAATCTGGTTATTTCCACGGCATAATCATCGAAATGTTTACGAGTAACAGCACTTGATCCACCATATTCTTTATTGTAATCGTCAAGATCTTTTTGTTTACGTCGAACTTGTTGATTAATACGTTTACATTCAGAGTAAGCTGCACGGATGTCATTGCTATATCCAATTGGATCATCCCAGTCAAATCTACCTCTACATCCGGCATCTTTTAATTCTTGTGCAAGCTCAGGCACATTTTCATTTACAAGAACTTCAATACATGTAGCAATTATAAATGCTTTGTTTTTAAGGTACATCAGCTCTTTAACAAGCTGTAATATAAAGAATGTGTTTTTGTTTTCTCTAAGGGTAATGTATTCAGAATAAATCTCGTCCCAATTAGTCGGTAATTCTTTATCGTCGCCGACCAAGTAGTCAATAAATTTTTGCATCTTAAGTGTATAACAATTCATGCTGCACGCAATAATTTAAAAAATTCGGGACGCAATGTGTGCATATACTTAACACGGCTTTCAAAGTTAAGGCCAAATATCCTTTTACCATAACGCTCTTGCAGGGAAGCACTCTTGCTGTCTGCAGAATCAATAATGAAAAGATCTCTTCTAACATCAACTATAATCCCACTGTAAAATGCACCGGTATCTTTTAATGTAACACGATCAGTTGGCTGGCCTTTTCTACGCTTCGCAGCTATTGTACCTGCTGCATATTGTGGAGCAATAGTTGAATCATCGCTACGTATACCTTGGAATAATTGCTCTTGCTGAATCTTAGCTATTGTACGATCAGTGTTTACAATAGCAGTTTCGGCTATGTAATCAATATCCAATCGTCCTAACTTATCCAACATGTCGAGCGGTGTTTTCAAAGTATGTAGTTTTAGTAAAGGGAAGCCTGAAAAGGCCTCCCCGTTTTTTAATACATGGAATTTATCGACATTAAGAACCAGAGCCAAGCACTAAAATATCAGCTTCATATCCTTTAACATTTATTGGAGGAGCAGCCAACACTGTTGGAGCCGCCATCCCAATTGAAGAAGGATCGCTAGCAAGTGTAAGATCCCATCCATGCTTAGTCGTATTCTTCACTGCTGAAGAAACAACTATGGCATTACCAGAGGCATCATACGCTTTCCACGCAGCAGCTTGTGCAAATTCATCATCGAATGTATCGTAGAGGTCTTCACTTCCACAATCAGATGATGCACCAACTGTAACTTGCGTCGTACCATTTCCGCCAAGATACGAAAGCTGTATAGTTTCCAAACCGGCTAATTCACTCAATACGAACTTACTGAAATCAACTTTCTTAAATGCAACCAACTCGTTGATGTATTGAGGTAGGAAGTTAAACTGAATTCTGTAACTTGCCAATGCAGCTCCCGTATTAACTTTCCACGGGAATGTGTACAGAACTTCCAGCGGGATACCGGCTAATCCTTGAGCGCCATTTGCATCTTTCTTTGCGCTCCCCATAAGATTATTTCCGCTTTCAAACAATAAGAGACTGTACTTACCTGTAAGTCCATTAAAGCTACGCAATGCGTTGCTCAGATTCAATCCACCTTTACGAAATTCAAAGATAAGATTGTAATGTCCTTCTTTAACAGGCTCAATCGTTCCGTATCCGAACGTTTGATTTGTTGGTTCCTCACTACTATCCGTAACTGCAACCCACCCTTGCATCGGATAGCCACGATCCTTTCGTATAGTGGAAACCATCGCTTCCAGTGTTGCTTGAATGTTCGCATCAAACAACTCCGTAGAAGTGAACACACGAGACTTCGGCACCAACATTCCTCCCGTGAGTAGCTTTGGGTCGAAGAAGCAGTCACAGACACCGGTGTTCTTAGCATCTGATCCACAGAAAATTTTATTAAAACCTTCCATATGTTATTTTTTAACAGGTTGTTGTATTGTAAATTTCCAACGATAGATTTGACAACTCTATGCCATCCAACACGTCTACGAAAATATAACTGTCGTTTTTATATAAAGCCGGATCTCCCCAGTGCGGTCTGTTTATCTGCGAATGATTAATCAAGGACTCATCGTAAATATTGAACGCTCCACAGATTTTTAATTGCCGCAAAAGTTCAAAATAGATTGGATATAAAATAGGGCGAAACACATTGACCTCACGTTGTTCACGTGTTATATCCGGCTTAGATAAGTACAAAATAATCATCTGCAAATTAGCAATACCGGTAATGCCTTCCTTTTGATGAACCAAACTATAATCTTCAAACAAACAGATAAGCGGATACCGGTTTTCTTGATTCTTGGCACGCATAATTAAACGTTCTTTGATGTCTGTGTAATGCCCATATTCAAAATGGATAGCCGTAATTAAAGAATCGATGCCCTGCATCTTATCCAATAGTTTGCTATTGACTCGTGGTACCACCACGTCCTTCAATACGTCAACCAGATATGTATAAGCATCAGACACCTAGAACGTTTATTGTTTTATAAACCTCTTCCCAACAATAGTATGGCGGTCTGCCATACGGATCGGGATTTTGAATTATGAATTGCCTCAATTCAAGTAACCAATACACCATTTCATTCCACGCATCGGCCATCTTTTTAGATGGATCGCTGCGTAAACTATTATCAGCTTGTGTTGCAGTAACGCCAACCATATTGGAAGTAGTAACAGCATCTTCTTGATACATGTAATACACGTAGTTTGCAATAGGACTACGCTTTTCAGCGTTCTTAAATCCAATCCACTTGCGTGGATAGCTACCATACGTGTACTCTACTCCATTTAATAAATCCAGCCATTTTTGATCTGGAGAGGGAGAAACAATGCCTGCGACAAAGTCCTTAGATAGCTGATAGCCCAATGCTTTAAGTAGCAATTCTGGTTCATAGAGGGCAATGAACTTATTGACAACAGCCAGCCCTGAGCTATCTGCTACCTGCGGAAGACTTATTTTCCCGTAGAAATATGTTGAATCAATTATTGGCATTAGCTACCAGAAGTTCCGATGTTTGCCATGATAGTTGCAAGGTTGTCATAAACGATCGCTTTCTTACGACTGTCGGCTATGTAAGAATGATAGCGAAGTTCACCAACGATTGCAAACTTGTTTTTAATAAAGTCGTCATTAATCCAACCAACACGCAGTGTGAAATCTTTGTAGATATCAACTTTGTATTGGGTAAGATCACCGGCCAGACCGAATCCAGTCGCGATCTTATTAGCATCAACTAGATACCTGTTAATGCGATCCAAGAATGGAGGCATCAAATATTCACCACTGCCGGCTGCTTTCTGCATATACACCTGCCAGTCAGTAACACTATTCAGCGCAACAGTGTTCGGGATGAAATTATAAAATCCGACCTGAGCAAGTTCGGCTCCGATTGCATCCCACAAATTAGCACGGCTAATTGCATGGAACAAACCGGTTATTTCATAAGGACGAGCAGCGGCAATAACTTGCGTTTGGATTTGATCATCAAAGGAACGCATAACATCCTGCTGAAGCATACGGCGAACAGCAGTTGCAAGGCCAGGAAGGTCATCTTCGAATTCTTCAAGGATTTCAATGTAAGCAGCAGCTTTCTTTGCTTTACTGAATTCAACCTGAAACTTATGCGATGTTTGGGGTTTTGCGCCACCAGGAGCAACATCCATATTCGGTGTACCATCATAAGAAATCTCATTCACCCAAGCGAGTAAACTTTGATTCGTACGACCTACATCAACATGGTTAATAATGAAATTCGGGTTGCGCACAATTTCAAACAACTCCAAATCACTTCCGCCCAATCCAGGAAGCCAAGGGGATCCACCAGGAAGAGGACTCATATCAATAATCGAAGCCGTAGTGCTACCGGAAGCACCGCTCGCTGGGCTGTAATCAATCGCTGCCTTGGAGCCACCTCTTATGTTATGAACACCGGCTTTACGCAAATCAGTACTTGTAACTTCAAAATTACCGGCTCCCATCCCACGATACTTTTTAATATCCGGCAAAATTGTTCCAAGATACTCTTCCATGCTTTTTGGCTTAACGAAACCTTCTGGTCCCATCAACTCGTTAATCTTGTTACCTTGTTTCTCAACAATACTTTCCAATGTTTTGATATTGTCGTTAAGCTCTTTGATCGCAGAAGTTTTGAAGAGTTCGAAATCTTCTTTTTTCATAAGGCCAGCAACCATTGCATCATACTTTGTATTCAATTCAGAAGTGATGCGATCAGCTTCACCTTTTAATTTCATTTGGGCTTGCTGATCGAACTTGCCTGTAAGCTCATCCCAATCTTCCTTATCCATTTTGTAATCGGTAGTTACACGAGGTACAATACCACGGCGACGACCAGTCAATGGCTCTGCTATCGGATTGCGATAACACTTGGGATGAATCGTGAGGAATTTGTGTTTCATTTGAAAAATGATTTTAATTAAAAAATTTGATTGACTTTATAGCTTCCTTGATATCGAATGCTGGTTCCTCGTGTACAATAGGTTGATCGTCGGCACCGGACTTACCGGCTGAACCTGCATCATCTTGTACATCACCAACTTCCGTAACAGGAGTTAATTCATTTGATCCAAAGGGAACGGCACTTACTTCTAGTATCTTAGCTTCTAGTACTGCCCAGAAGAAACCTTTTGTATCTACCTTGTCTTTGTTGATAACTCCGGGATAAAACTTATCCCAGTTTTCTTTATATTGTGAATCTTCTGGTTCCTCGCTATCCATGCACAGATAGATTTTTACATA
>AR_comb_assmDRAFT_10015715_pt1 | contig 58071 bp, 38 predicted proteins | sample ArasoioldDNA_FD_10543 | JGI IMG/M metagenome (IMG submission 10543) | reverse complement strand
CCCCGCCGCATCCCTTCTGTCCCTCGATCAGGGCCATCGGCTGCCAGTGGATCGTCGGCATCGCCATCATCGCCGCCCAGCCCTTGGAGTGCTTGCCACGCCGGTACTGCTCTACCTGGGCCTGATGGCATTGCGCACAAGTATCTGGAGTTGGAATCTTCACCTTCGAGACATCCGTCCCTGATCTGTGCTGATCGCCATGGCACACCACGCAGGTAATCTCTGCCTGGCTGTGTTTGCTCAGCTTCCAGTCCGAGATGATCTTGGGCGTGACCTTGTTATGGCAGTCAACGCACTCGGAAGGCGAGACCGCCTGGTTGCCGAACATGAGGGCCGGAGAAACACAGAAAGCGCAGAGAACAATTAATCGAGCGATACAAGAATGACCGCGACGATCCATGAAGCCTCCTCAACCAATGTTGAAACAAGGCGCGTAACACTCAAGTGTTAAACCGCAGCCTACTACCGCGCTCCCCTAAGGAGCTATGATTTTTGTCATAGCAGATGGTCGACAACCCTGAAACGGGAATCCTTACCAGTCCATCGTGCAGAAAGTGGAAGCCTGTCGAGTCCTTCCACCGGGGAACTTGCCTGCTTAGTTCGCTGTCTTTCCGTTATTGACCACGACTTTGCGCATCGTGGCGAACGGCTCAGGGTTCAGCGGTAAGTCCGAGGCGGCCGAGGGCATATTTACCAACTGGGAATCGGTAAAAGACTGTAGAGGTGTACGGGAAGGTACGCTGCATAATGATTGATCGCCAAATCCTCTTTTCGGCGATGAAGCGCCCCATAGCCGCACGACTCAAGGCTGAATGAATGACACCGTCGACATTCTGATCGCCGACGACCACGAACTATTTCGGCGGACCTTGCGGGATTTTATCGAAGCTGAGCCTGCCTGGCGGGTGTGTGGCGAAGCGGGAGACGGCGTCGAAGCCATTGAAAAAGCCAAACTTCTACATCCTCACCTTGTCCTGATGGACATCAATATGCCGCGCATGGATGGCCTGGAGGCCACGCGCGTTTTGCGCCGCGAGATTCCCGATTGCAAAGTTGTTGTCGTCACTCAGAATCATGCTTCTATCGCGCGTCAACAGGCTATTTCCGTCGATGCCAGTGCCTCAATCACCAAGGCCGATCTCGCGCGCGATCTGCGCCCCACCATCGAAACCGTGCTGGGCAAACGGTCGGTTGATCAAGACACCGCTCTTCCCTTAACCACGCAACCGGAAAGCTGGGTTCGGGGCGGCGGAGCCCTCGGGCAGCTCGTTCGGGAATTCGACTGGTCCACGACCCCTCTTGGGCCCCTTCAAACCTGGCCGCAAAGCTTGAAAGCAGTCACTCGCATCCTGCTGACCTCCCGCTTTGCCATGTGGATGAGCTGGGGACCTGAACTTACCTTCCTCTATAACGATGCCTACGCCAAGATGACACTCGGCAAGAAACATCCGTGGGCGCTGGGCAAGCCGTCATGGGAGGTGTGGAAAGAAATCTGGGAAGACATCGGGCCGAGGATTGAGAAGGTCCTGCAGAGCGGCGAGGCCACGTGGGACGAAGGTCTTCTCCTCTTTCTCGAGCGAAGCGGCTACCGCGAAGAGACCTACCATACGTTCTCCTATAGCCCTTTGTTTGGCGATGACAGCAAGGTCGCCGGCCATCTTTGCGTAGTGACAGAGGAGACCGACCGCGTCATTGGGGAGCGCCGGCTAAACACTCTGCGCCTGCTATCTGCCGAACTGAGCCAGACGATTACCGAATGCGATGTCATGGCCTCGGTGGCACGGGCACTGGAAGGAAACCAGCAGGATCTACCATTCACTCTCACCTACCTCTTCAACGAACATCAGCAGGCCCGGCTCGTTTGTTGTACTGGAATTGATGAAGGTCATCCCGCCGCTCCTGAGCTGATTTCTTGGACCGACAATTCCGAGCGCTGGCGCATCGGAGACATGCTCAGAAAGAAGAACTCGGTGATTGCCGAGGATCTGGCCGGACGCTTCGAGTCCTTGCCGTGCGGATTCTGGGACAAGGCGCCGTGGCGGGCGATTCTGCTGCCCATCACCGGGCCCACGCAGGATGCTCCCGCAGGCGTGTTGATCGCGGCACTCAATCCTTACCGCCCGTTGGATGTCAGTTATAGCGGATTTCTCAGCCTGGTCGCGGGGCAGATCTCTGCCAGCATCGCCAATGCTCGCGCCTACCAGGAAGAGAAAAAGCGCGCCGAGGCGCTCGCCGAAATCGATCGCGCCAAGACGGCATTCTTCAGCAACGTGAGCCACGAGTTCCGCACTCCTCTCACCCTCATGCTCGGGCCTCTGCAGGATCTGCTCGCGCGAAGCCAGACTCATCTCACTCCAACCGCGACGCAGCAACTGGAACTGGTGAACCGCAACGGAGCCCGGCTCTTGCGCCTGGTAAACACCCTGCTCGACTTCTCGAGGATCGAGGCGGGCCGGGTCAAAGCCGTGTATCAGGCGACGGATCTCGCCGCTTTCACCGCGGAACTGGCCGGAGTCTTCCGCTCTGCTACCGAGCGCGCAGGATTGCACCTGATCGTCGACTGTCAGCCCACTCAAGACATCGCCTACATCGACCGCGATATGTGGGAAAAGATCGTTCTCAACCTCGTCTCCAACGCATTCAAGTTCACATTCGATGGCGAGATTGCGGTCACGCTGAGCCAAGTGGAATTGGCGGCTGAGCTCCGCGTTCGCGATACGGGTGTGGGCATTCCGGCCGACGAGATTCCTCATCTTTTTGACCGCTTTCACCGCGTGCCGAACACAAAAAGCCGTACGCATGAAGGAACAGGCATTGGTTTGGCACTGGTCAACGAACTCGTGAAACTCCATGGCGGAACCATGCACGCCGAGAGCACGTTAGGACAAGGCAGCACATTTGTCGTGAGCATCCCACTTGGTCAGGACCACCTTGCGGGCGAGCAGGTCGGCGGGGAACGTACGCTGGCATCCACGGCGACAGGAGCGAATCCCTTTGTTCAAGAGGCTCTGCGCTGGTTGCCCGAAGCGGAAATCTCCAGCCCTGAAGAACTTCCGCTCGAGACTGAACTGCTGCCCGTTCCCTGCCCTCCGGGCTCAGTGACAACGGAACTTCGGCGGGTTCTGATCGCCGACGATAACGCTGACATGCGCCAGTATCTGAGCCGACTGCTTGCTGAGCGCTATGAAGTGATCGCCGTCCCCGACGGCAAAGCGGCTCTCGAATCCATTAGCCAGAAACCACCTGACCTCGTCCTGAGCGACATCATGATGCCGAACCTCGACGGCTTCGGATTGTTAGAGGCCATGCGCTCCAATCCCGCGACCAATACGATTCCCATCATCCTCCTTTCGGCGCGCGCCGGAGAGGAATCGCGCGTCGAAGGGCTCGATGCCGGCGCGGACGATTACCTGGTCAAGCCTTTCAGCGCCCGCGAGCTCATGGCGCGTGTGCAGACTCACATCGAATTGGCCCGCGTCCGCCACGAGGCCAACGATCTGCTCCGCAAGAATGAGCAGCGTTTGCGGGCGTTTGTCACCGCCAGCGCCGACGTCGTCTACCGCATGAACCCGGATTGGACCGAGATGTATCAACTGGAAGGCAAGGATTTCGTGGCGACGACTACTGATACCCTCACCGGCTGGCTGGGCAAGTATATCGATACTGCCGATCATCCCCGCGTACTTCTCGCTATTCAGGATGCAATCCACGCCCGCAGCACGTTTCAACTGGAACACCGGATGCTGCGTGCCGACGGGTCCGTGGGATGGGCATTCAACCGGGCGATCCCGCTGCTGGACGAAGCGGGCGAGATTATCGAGTGGTTCGGCACGGCCAGCGATATCACGCAGCGCAAGCAGATTGAGCATGAGTTGCGCGAAGCGCAGACGAACCTTGAATCACGGGTCCAACAACGCACCGAGCAACTCGAACGCCTGCAGATGGATCTGTTTGATCTGTCCGGGAAGATGCTTCAGCTGCAGGATGACGAGCGACGACGCATTGCCCGCGACTTGCACGACAGCGCAGGCCAGACTCTGACAGTCCTCGGCATGAACCTGGCACAAATCGAGCAACTGGGAAGATTGGCCGAGCCGCGCTTTCACGAGAAGATCACCGAGGCCCAGGATCTTGCGCAACGTCTCAGCCGCGAGATCCGCACGACGTCGTACCTGCTCCATCCGCCGCTGTTGGATGAGAACGGCATTGCGTCCGCGCTCCGCTGGTACATCGAAGGACTCAGCGAACGCACCGGGTTGAAGATCGAATTCAGCATCCCCGAGGATTTTGCGCGCCTGCCTCGTGAAGTCGAGTTGACGATGTTCCGGATCGTCCAGGAAAGTCTGACCAATATCCTCCGCCACTCGGGGAGCCAGACTGCCAGCATCCGGATTGGCCGCGACGGAGATGACATCCGGCTTGAGATCGCGGACCAGGGCAAAGGAATTCCTCAGCAAAAGCTCGCAGCCATCAACGACGGCTTTTCCGGCGTTGGCACACGGGGTATGCGCGACCGCGTGCACCATCTCAACGGCAACATGAAGGTCGTGTCCACAAAATCAGGCACTACCGTTTCCATCACGCTGCCGGTGGAAGCAACCGCGGAACCGGAGAGTCTAAAGACGGCCTGAGCCCACCATCGCGGCTGTCAGTCCTTGTGGCCGTTTTGCTTCCAATGTTATCCACAGCTGCGGACTGTGACATCTGACCTTGCCTTCCACAGGTAAGAAGCGGCATCATCGCCGAGGCCGGGACGGTGCATACAATGGATGCGCGTCCCGATTCGGAACTCGGTTCCGGCGCCGCGTTGCTGTAAGTTCTTTGACCTCAAGATTTTGCCCGTAAGTGATTGAGCCCCATCGATTACTTTGCAAATTTCTGCTAACTCGATGATTCCAGGAGATCGGTAGGGGAGGGGGATACCCCAGCCGACGTGCAATTCCCATTTTGGAAACTCAACGCAGAGAAAGAAAAACTCCAAAATAATCGAGTTGTTCAACAATTCGTCCTTTGCATCTGTTCGATGAATTTCTTCCGCTTTCTGCCGATAGCTCTCTTCAGGAGTGCTATCGATGCCGCATTGGTTGTGGATTGCGCTGGGAGCTTTGACGCTTCTCGCTATCTTGCAGCAGATCTCGATTCAACGGATCCGCCGCGAAGCGCACAAGAAGGAAGAAATCTTCCAGGTGGTAACGGAAAATGCGGCCGACATGATCGCACTGGTCGACGTCAAGGGACGCCGCTTATACAACAGCCCCTCCTATAAGCGAATCCTCGGATACTCGCCGGAAGAACTGGGCGAAACTTCCGCTTTTGAGCAAATTCATCCGGAAGACCGACTGCGCGTCCTTGAGGCTGCCCGCGAAGCCCGGGAATCCGGCGTTGGCAAAAGGCTCGACTACCGCATCAAGCATAAAGATGGAAGTTGGCGCGTGCTGGAATCAGTCGCCAGTACTATCCGCAACGCCAAGGGTGACGTCGCGAAGCTGGTCATCGTGAATCGCGACATCACCGAACGCAAGCGCGCCGAACAGCAGCTCGAGTACAACCTGTTTCACGATCCGCTGACTGGACTCCCGAATCGCAGGCGGTTTCTCGATCAGCTTCAGACAGCTTTTGCCCGCTTTCGGCGGGACCCTGCCCGTTCCTACGCTCTTGTGCTCGCCAACATCGATCACTTCAAGGTCTTCAACGAAACGATGGGAGCTAAAGCTGGCGATCATGTCCTTACCGAAATCGCACGCCGCCTTGCGGCTGAACTGCGGCGGGAAGAATCGGCACCGCATCGTGATTCCAGCACGGCTCACGGCGACTTCACGCTGTTTCGCCTGGGAGGAGACGAGTTCACGATCCTTCTCGAATCGGTGAGCGAACCCAGTTGCGCGATGCGAGTCGCGCGCAGCATCCGGGCTGCGGTTGCCGAGCCCTTCCAGATCGAGGCTCGCGAGGTGCGCGCCGCGATCAGTGTTGGTATTGCATTGAGCACCGCAGCCCACATTCGTCCCGAAGACCTGTTGAAAGATGCCGACGTCGCCATGCGGCGCGCCAAAGCGCTTGGAGGCTCGCGCTGCGAGGTGTTCGATGAAGCCATGCACACGCGCGCTGTTGGCCGCCTGAAGCTCGAGTCTGACCTGCGCCTCGCCCTCGCGGAACGGCAGTTCCGTATTCACTATCAGCCCGTTGTGCAGCTCGACACGCGTCGCATTCTGAGTTTCGAGGCGCTGCTACGTTGGGAACATCCCACGCAGGGATTGATTTCTCCCTACCGCTTCATTGAAGCTGCGGAAGACACCGGCATTCTCGTTTCAATCGGGCATTGGCTGATCGTGCAGGCTTGCCAACAGTTGCGGGAATGGGAAGTGAACGACCAGAGCGGAAACCCGATGAACGTGACGGTTAACGTCTCGGCGCGCCAGTTCGCGGATGCGCGGCTGGTGAATGATATTCAAGACGCATTGCAGGAAACTGGAATCGATCCTTCGCGCTTGAAGCTGGAAATGACCGAAAGCATTGCAGAGGCCGATCCCAAACTCACCATTACCGTCCTGTCACATCTGAAACACTTCGGAATTGGCGTAGTGCTCGATGATTTTGGTACCGGTGCGATTTCCCTGTCTGGCTTGACACAGTTCCCCGTCGATGCGCTGAAGATCGACCGTTCGCTGATTCGTGAGATGCAGAGCGACCGCACGTCATCCGATATCGTCGAGTTGATCATCATGCTCGCGCACAAGATGAACCTGAAAGTGATCGCCGAGGGTATCGAGACGGCGCGACAGCTCGGTCGTCTGGTCGAACTCGGATGCGAGTACGGACAAGGCTTCTACTTCTCTCAGCCGATGGAAGCTCGGGCCGCGCTGCTGTTCATGCGCCAACAGGTAGCGTCGGCACGAAAGAGTGGCGCTGGAGCGAGTTAACCGGCTTCATCGAAGACCCGGAGAAGTTGCATAGGTCCTTCGCGCGCAACTGCCGCACGCTCAGGATGACAACAACTAACGCGTGCCATTTCCTGGAGAAACCACGCGTCCATACTCTGTCGCGCGGCTGAGGCGATCGAACATTCGCCAGGTTTCCAGAGAGACTCTGCTGATGGCGTCTTCGCCGTCGCGTTCGTTTCGAAGAAACGCGGTCATCGCGCAAATCACATACGGACGTCCTTCCACGAAAACGATTCCTGAGTCATTACGCACGGCTTCGAGTTCTCCCGGCTTGTTGGCGACTTTCAATCCGGCAGGAAGCTCGCGAGGTATAAATGAACTCTTGTTGGTGCTCAACATCTTGAAGAAGTCTTCCGTCGACTCCTTGTTCAGCAGCTTGCCGTGATAGATCGTGTCGAGCAGTGTCATCATCTCCCGCGGAGTGGAGATGTTTTCGCGGCCTTGTTTCGCAGCTTCCAGGTCCATCATCTTGCGGCGCAGGCGCGTGTGAGCCAGGCTGAGCGAGTCGAGCATCGCGTTGACATTCTGCATTCCGAGTTTGTCGATCAGGACGTTGGTCGCGGCATTGTCGCTAACCGCAACCATCATGGTGGCCAGATCGCGGAGCGTGATCCGCGTGACGCCCGGTGTGAGGCCATTCATGATGTCGCTGTCGGGAACCAGATCGGAGGACTGTACTGTATACAAATCAGTGAGCTTGAGCTTGCCCTGCTGTGCCTGCAGATAAAGATTGGCTAACACTGTGATCTTGATAGAACTGGCCTGCGCCAATACCTCGTCCTCGTGCAGGAAGTAGTGTTCGCCGGTTGTGAGATCTTCGATGGCGACGCCCATGACACCGTCGAGGTGTTGATCGACTTGCTGAATACTCGCTTCGAGTTTCTGCCAGAGAACCTTTTGTTTGGCGGTGGACGGAGCATTTTGAGCAAGGCAGGTTGATAGCAATAACGCTGAACAGAGCAGCCGTTTCATCTGCAGGGTCTCCAGAAAGCAGACGATTGTAGCAGGGGAAGAAATCCGGCAACCTGAGCGGGGGCTCTCGCTTCCCTATCGCTCGCTTCGCTTGCTCAGGGGACAGCCGAGGCGGCTGTCCCTACATGGTCGGGAGTTTCGATGGCGAAGTCGATTGATTGAAACGCGATCGCGTGCTTCTTCTTGGCGAGGTTGTCCGTGACGACTACCTGCAATGCGTAGTCTCCCGGAACAAACTTGGGACCGAGGAGATCCTGCCGCTGGCGGCCAGACGGTTGGCTGGCGTGTTCGGCGGAAAGGACACCGGCATAGGCTCGCTGCGTGCGATCTCAGAACCATCGCGGAAGATGCGCGTCTCTACGCTCAAGTTCGGTTGCTGGCCGGGTCCGTGGTGCGCATTGAAGATCTGAAACTCCCAGCCGACTTTCTCTCCCGGCTCAAAAATTCGAATTGCCTCGTTTCCCTTAGGGTCGAAAGCGACGGACGGCGAGGAGTCTTGTGCTTGCGACTGGCTCGCCGCAACCTCCAGTTGCTTCAACATGATTCCGGAAACAGCCAGGCGCTTTCGCTTCAGGTCTGGCACCTCGACAAACTGAGTCGCCGTGCCGATCTTCTTCGATGTAGCATCGCGAATCGCCACTCGCATTTGATATGGTCCAGGCTTCTCGGCTTCGTGCTGCAGGGTCAAAATTAGGCCATTCTTTATCGCTGTGTCTCGGCTCTGCTCCCCTCCGCGTAGAGTGTAAATCCTCTGCGTGTCGTCAATGCCATTACCGTCTTCGTCGAATGTGATGGCCACAGCTTCAAGGACTGCTTTGTATTTTCCGTCCGGCTCTTGAGTAAAAGTCAGGTCGCTGCCGTTGATGTAAAGCAGCGTGGTGAGGAATGATTTCTCCTCATGGGAAAACAGGGCGGTCAAGCGCAGGTGGATGTCATTAGTGCTGAACGGGGATACCAGTACCTGGGCGAATTGCTCACCGCGAGAGAGCGCTGGCACGCTGCGTTCGCGTCCGGGAAAACCAAAGAACCCGTTGCGCGACCGGACCTTCAGGCCTACCCTTTTTACTTTCACTTCCACCTTGTGAAACTTGAACCGCCCCTTGTCGTCAAAACTGCTCGGTGGCGGATGGTAGCCGAGCAGATAATAGTTCGCCGAATCTTCCGCCGCTTCGCGAATCGCGCCCAGCATGTCGTTGTGAAGGGCGATCGTTCCGCCGGTGTCTTCCGCCAATGCGGACAGACCTTCCTGGGACTCGCGATATTCTTTGCGCTTCGCGTTCTGTTGATTGGGGATGATTGGTCCCACCACGTCGCGCATCTCGTGAATACCCTGTAGCGAGTTATAGTCGGCACCCAGGATGAGAGGATCCACGCCTCGCGGATCAACCGTATAAACGACGACGGCCGCGCGCTCGGCAGCATCGGTCAGCTTCTGAAAGCTCTCTCGTACCCGCGAGTAGTCGCAGAAGCTCTCGGGAGCAAGGGGAGCGAGCTTGGCTTCTGTCGGCTCGAACATCTGCATGCTTTCCGAGAACAGCACCAAGGCCTTGCGGCCAGGCATATCGCGCAAGCCCTGCACAACGTAGCGGACGGCGGCCAAAGATTGGCGAGCGCTAGTCGTGCGAAAGCATCCATCTTCAGGCTCGAACGCCATCGAGGCCAGACTACCGCCTTGAGTCTCGCTGTTCGAATTCTCGGGCCCTCTGGCAGAAGGCTGATTGAGTTCGTTCGGAGGGCCTGCCGGCAGTGTCAGGGACTGGTTCCGATCCAACACAGGCGCGGGATTGATAGAGAAGTTGCCGACGCGCGCGTTGTAGTTGTAGCGCACGTGGTCGATCGCGGCATAGAGCAGGCGTCGATCGGTAGTGAATTGCTGTAGCGCCCCCACACCACCGCCCGTGCGCAGAACCGCGACCAGGTCCCCTGGCTGAACATCATGGTCGACGAACTTCTTCAGCGAGTCATGCACCTGGCCAATGCTCGATGGTGAGAGACCCAAGTCATCTACCACCAGAGCGATAATCCGCTTCACCTGCGAGGGACTCATCTTCACCGGCGGCGGAGGCGCGTCGGGAGCATGCTTACGTGAATCCTTCGGCGTCAATACGGCGTTGCTGACTTCACGCTTCACGCCTTCATTGATGTAGCTGAGGTTTGTGACTTTCTGCGCGATGCCATCCTGTAATACTTCAAAATCTTCGGCCTTCAGATCGGTGACTGGGTGTCCCTTGGAGTCGGTTACAACCGCATCGACCTGAACCAGGTTGACACTAATGCGAACGACGAAGTTTTCGTCGTTTTGAGAATTGGTAGGTGCGGTAACTTGTGAGAGGGCAAAAGAACAGGTCAGGAGCAATGCGGCGGCGCGATGCACGACTGGTGATCGTTGCCGCTGCCATTGCCAACTACTCAATCGGGAACCTCTTACCTGTTGGGAAACTATCCGTCGATTCGGGCTTCGCGCAGCTGTTTTACCGCAGTTTCAGAGCTGACGGGAGAATAGTACACCTCTTTGAATGTGTAGGAACGCGCCTTGGATGGGACGACGGGCATGATTTCGATATGCCAGTGATAGTCGTCGTCGATTGTCTTCCAGTAGCCGAGGTTCTTTGAGGGATGCAGGCTGCTGGGCGAGGTGTGCAGGACGAGATGAAAATCTTCAGTGACGGAGCGGACTCGTTGCAGAGTTCGGCGGAGAAGGGCGGCCAGGTTCGTTCGGAGGCCCGGCTTGTTCAATCCCGTACGCTCAAACGACGATTCGTGATTGCGCGGGAGAATCCATGCTTCGTAGGGAACACGCGGCGCATATGGACCTATCGCCAGGTAATCACCGCGGGCTTCGATTACGCGTTGGGCCTGACGCTCCTCCTGCTGAATAATGTCGCAGAACACGCATCGTTCTTTGCTGACAAAGTACTCGCGTCCGGCGCGAAGCTCGTAAAGCACACGGCGTGGAACGAACATAGTCGCGGTTAGCTGCGAGGTGGGATGACTAAACTCTTGCCCGGCGTTCTTCCCGTAATCCTTGAAAAGGCTGACGTACTTGATGCGCGGATCGCGCTTGAGGTCGAGAATGCGTTCGGCAGCGAGGCGCAAGAAATGAGCGATCTCTTCGTCGCTGGCACTCCAGAGATGGCGGTCGTGATTCGGATTCTCGACCAGCACTTCATGCGCGCCGACCGAGTGCATGCGATCGTAGAGGCCGTCGCCACGACGTCCGGGTTCGCCCTCGATGTGGTACAGCGGTTTGGGATGCACCACGGCGCGCGCGGACCAGCCCGGTCCTGGGGTGTTCGGAGCTCTTGCAATCACTTGAAGGTTGGAATCGGAGCAGAAACGGCATGGGACGTCTTGACGTGGTCCGGCATCGGCAGACTCATCGCCAGTCATGACCCAGGAACGGGTAATGGGATCCTTGCGCAGTTCCATTGGAATAGAGAAGGAGAACACCGGGGAGCATCGGCGTCAACTGGGAATTGCGGCGGAAATTTCCACTCAGCGAATGCGAAATCGCGCGGGAATGGGACGAAGCGCTTTGTTATAATCCGCCGAAGCCCGCTTAGATGACCGAGCCGTCCACTCCGCTGATGCGGCAGTATGCTGCCGTCAAGAAAGAACATCCCACCGCACTCTTGTTCTTTCGCCTGGGCGATTTTTACGAACTCTTCTTCGATGATGCTGTGGTTGCGGCGAAAGAGCTGCAGATCACGCTGACCTCGCGCAACAAAGAAAAGGGGATAGCGATCCCGATGTGCGGCGTGCCTTACCACGCGGCCGAGGGATACATCGGGAAACTGATCCGTCGCGGATTCAAGGTGGCAATCTGCGAGCAGATGGAAGATCCCAGGCTGGCGAAGAAGCTGGTGCGGCGGGAAGTGACGCGGGTGGTGACGCCAGGAACGGCGGCCGATTCCTCGCTGGGCTCGGAAGAGAACAATTTTCTGGCGGCGCTGGCACAGGTCGGAGACGCTGTGGGATTCGCAGCTTTGGACTTGTCGACTGGAGAGTTTCGGGCGACCGAATTCTCTGGTGAGAATGCTATGCAGCGAGTCCGCGAGGAATTGGAGCAATTGCGGCCGAGGGAGTTGTTGTTTGGGTCAGCGGCACCTTTGTTCGACAGGACCGATGCCAAGCCGCTCGGCTTCGCCCCTTCGACAAGCTCAGGGCAGGCTACCGTGGGACAGCCGAAGCGGCTGTCTCTCCACGGTTCTTCTTTTACTGAGACTCCGCTTGAAGATTGGATTTTTTCGCCGGATCACGCGCTTCCTTTGCTTGAGAACCACTTTGGTGTCTTGTCGCTCGAGGGGTTCGGATTGGCTGGGAAAACTGCGGCTGCTTCGGCGGCGGGGGCCATCCTTTATTACGTGCGCTCGACACAGCGCGGGTCACTCGATCATGTTGATCGCATTGGATGGTATGAGCGGCAGAACTGCCTGGTGCTCGATGCCGTCACGGTGCGGAATCTGGAGTTGATCGAGCCCTTGTTCGCCGGGACGGATTCCGGAGTGACCTTGTTCCGTTCTATCGATGCCGCGGTGACTCCGATGGGCAAGCGTTTGTTGCGGGCGTGGCTGCTGCGGCCGTCATTGGAGTTGGCTGAAATCAATGCGCGTCTGGATGCGGTTGAGTCTGGCGTCAAAGATATCGTCGCGCGCGAAGAGTTGCGGCGGGCGATGGATGGCGTTCTGGATCTGGAGCGACTGCTCAGCCGAGTCACGCTGGAGACGGCAAATCCGCGGGATGTGCTGGCGCTGGCGGCTTCGCTCGCGAAGATTCCCAAAGTGAAGGCGGCATTGGGAAGGTTGACCGCTTCCCGGTTGCACACGTTGCATGTGGCGCTCGATGAATTGAGCGATCTGCGAGGGCGCATTGAGACGACGATCGTGCCGGAGCCGCCGTTGAGCTTTGCGGATGGCGGAATAATCGCGGCAGGAGTGGACCGCGATCTGGACGAACTGCGCGAACTCTCGCGCAACAGCAAAGCCGTGCTGGCCCAGATCGAGCAGCGGGAGCGAGGGCGGACGGGAATCACTTCGCTAAAGGTGAAATTTAATTCCGTCTTCGGCTACTACATCGAGATCTCGAAGTCGAATCTTCACCTGGTTCCACAAGATTACGATCGCAAGCAGACGCTGGTTGGCGCCGAGCGCTTCACGACTCCAGAGTTGAAAGAGTACGAGGCGAAAATTCTCGACGCGCAGGAAAAGATGGTCGAGATCGAGCGGCGGCTGTTCACGGAATTGCGGACGGCGATTGCCGCAGAAGCAAAGCGGATCCGGCAGACGGCGCTCGCGCTGGCGGAAGTGGATGTGCTCGGGTCTCTCGCACACATCGCGGCACTACGAAATTACTGCCGGCCGCAGTTCAGTGCAGAAGCGGCTGAGATGGAGATCATCGAGGGCCGGCATCCGGTGATTGAGCAGCAGGAACTGGCCGGAGGCAACGAACGGTTTGTCCCGAACGATCTTTATCTGAACGGCACGACGCACAACATTCTGCTGCTGACCGGGCCGAACATGGGAGGAAAGTCGACGTATCTGCGGCAGACGGCGCTAGTTGCAATCATGGCGCAGATGGGGTCGTTTGTGCCGGCGCGGTCGGCCAAGCTGAGTGTGGTGGATCGCGTGTTCACGCGCATTGGAGCAAGTGACAACCTGGCGCGCGGTCGATCGACGTTCATGGTCGAGATGACGGAGACGGCGGCGATTCTGCATACAGCTACGGCGCGGTCGTTGATTCTGCTCGATGAAGTTGGGCGTGGCACGGCGACCTACGATGGACTCGCGATCGCTTGGGCGGCGGTAGAGTATCTGCATACGCGCGTGCGGGCGAAAACTCTTTTTGCCACGCACTACTTCGAATTGACTGAACTCGCGGAGCAACTTGAGGGAGTGAAGAATTATCACGTGTCGGTGAAGGAGACCGGCGGCGGAATTGTATTTCTGCGCAAGGTGGAACCCGGAGCGGCGGATCGCAGCTATGGAATCGAGGTGGCGAAACTTGCTGGACTCCCGAACGAAGTGGTGGAGCGGGCACGAGAGGTGTTGGTGCAGCATGAGTTCGCCGAGCAGCAAGCGACGGCTCATCTGTCGCCGGGGGCTGCTCCTCCGGCAGCACAGCTGACGATATTCACGCCTTTGTCGCAGCCCGTGCTGGAGAAATTGCGTGAAGTGGATTTAAACCGGTTGACGCCACTGGAGGCATTGAATCTGCTGGCGGAGTTGAAGAAAGAAATCTAACCACAGGGGACAAAGAGGTTCACGGGGGGGACGTCTGGCTCTTAACGTTGGGCAGTTGCTAGTTGTCGGTTTCGATGGGGTGGAGATGACGGCGCGGCTTGCTTCGCTGCTTCAGCGGCTGCAACCGGCGGGCGTGATTCTTTTTGCACGCAATATCCAGACGCCCGAGCAGACCTGGCGACTGCTGCGCGAGTGCCAGAAGTGCGTCGAGACGCCGCTGTTTACGTGCATCGATCTCGAAGGTGGAACTGTGGACCGGTTGCGGGATGCGCTTGGTGCGGCGCCCGCGGCGGCCGAAGTTTTCTCCGTCGACGATCTCCGGTTATTTCGGAGGCACGGGCGGATCATTGGGGAGAACTGCCGGGCGCTGGGATTCAACGTCGACTTTGCCCCGGTGCTCGATCTGGCGTTTGAGGCGTCGCGAGCGGTCATGGCCTCGCGGGCGGTGTCGGACAATCCCGAAGCTGCGGCTATGTACGCGAGAGAGTTTCTTGCAGGGCTCACGGCGGCGAAAGTGCTCGGATGCGGCAAGCATTTCCCCGGCCTGGGAGAAGGCAAGCTCGACAGTCATCACGAATTACCCGTGATCGAGAAATCGCTCAAACAAATCTGGGCAGAGGACCTGCTTCCCTACCGGACGCTTGCGCGGCAACTTCCTTTCGTGATGGTTTCTCATGCGGCGTATCCCCAGGTGACGAAGTCAAAAACTCCCGCGTCGCTCTCGAAGGTTTGGATCACTGACATTCTGAAAAAGAAGGTTGGGTATCGCGGACTGATCGTGTCGGATGATCTGGAGATGGGCGGAGTTCTGTCGGCGGCGCCTACGGGAGAAGCCGCGGTGGAGTTTGTGCGAGCGGGCGGAGATTTGTGCCTGGTCTGTCACCGCGAAGATCGCGTGCTCGAGGCGCAGGAAGCGTTGATCCAGGCCGCCGAGCTAGATAAGAAGTTTGCCAAGCGCGCGGCGGAGTCGGTGCGACACGTGCTCGCATTCAAGAAGAAGTGTCGGGCGCAGCTCAGAGCGGCGAAAGTTCCTACACCGGCCGTGGTCGAGAAGTTAACGCGCAACTTGTGGGAATTTGGCGAGCAGGTGAGGCTGGGGCCGTTGAGTCGAAGAGAAGATCGGCGGCGCCGCGGATGAGTAAGAACAGGATGATTGTCGCCGGAGTGATGAGCGGGACGTCTGCGGATGGAATCGATGTAGCGCTGGTGCAAATCGCAAAAGCTCGCGGAGGCGCCCGCAGCCCTTCCGTTCGACTTCTGGGCCATTCGAGTTATCCCTATCCTGTCAAAGTTCGGCGAGCGGTGCTGGCGGCGATGAATGCGACGAGCGCTGCGGTCGCGGATTTGGCTCGACTGAATTTCGTTTTGGGCGAGCTTTATGCGAATGCCGTTCTGGCCACGCAGCGACGGTTTCTGGTCAAAGCGGACTTGGTCGGTTGTCACGGGCAGACCCTTTACCATCAGGGCGAATCTCAAACTTTTCTTGGACGAAAGATCTCCGCGACCTGGCAGACCGGCGAAGGCGCAGTGATCGCGGCGCGCGTTAGAGTTCCTGTGGTCTCGGACTTTCGACCGGCGGACATGGCGGCGGGCGGCAAAGGAGCGCCACTCGTTCCCTATCTCGACTACCTGTGGTTTCGTGACGCGCGGGCGGGACGGATTGTGCAGAACATTGGCGGGATCGCGAACCTGACGGCGATTCCAGCGGGCGCCGGAGCCGATGACGTTGTGGCCTTCGATACTGGGCCGGGAAACATGGTGATCGATGCCGTCACTCAGGAATTGTTTGGGCAGCCCTTTGACCGTGACGGAAAGATCGCGGCGTCGGGAAAAGTAATCGAGCCTGTGGTATCCCGAATCTTGAAGCAGGCATTCTTCCGGGCGAAGCCTCCGAAGACTGCTGGGCGGGAGGAATTTGGACGGGAGTTTGTGGCGGAGTTTCTGCGACTGTGCCGCGGAGGCCGAAAACAAGATGTGATAGCGACAGCTACACAACTGACTGCTCGGTCGATTGCATTGGCCGTTCAGCATGTGGTCGGAAAGAACCCCACTTCTGGCAAAATCGGCCAGAAGCGTGGCGCCCATCGCCGTTTAGTCTTCCGCGAAATCATTCTCTCCGGCGGCGGGGCTCGCAATGCCACTCTCGTCCGCATGCTTGCAGAACAACTTGCTCCTCTGGGAATCGCGGTACGATTCTCCGACGAGTTTGGACTGCCTTCTGCGGCCAAGGAAGCTGTGGCGTTCGCCGTACTGGCTTACGAAACCTGGAACCGGCTGCCTTCGAACGTGCCATCGGCTACCGGGGCTGGACGCCCGGCTGTGTTGGGGAAGATTTCGTATGTGTAGGTCAGATGCCACGCGGCTGCTTTGCACGCGCGGGATGCGCGGGCAAGTTACCCGCGCGACAGCCGGCCGGAGGCCGGCGCTACGTTCTGCAATCTTGCTCTTCACTTTTCCTCTTCTCTTCTTTCTTCTTTCATGCTCTGGTAGGCCTGACGCGAATACTCTTGTCATGCTGATTGAGTCGAGCCCCACGAATCTGGATCCGCGAGTGGGGATCGATGCGCAATCGGAGCGCATAGACAACCTGATCTTTGACGATCTGCTGGAGCGGGGCGACGACCTGAACGTTGCGCCTGGACTGGCGGAGCGCTGGGATATTCCCGATCCGTTGACCTATGTCTTTCATCTGCATTCGGGAGTGCGATTTCATGATGGACGTCCGCTGGCTTCGCGCGACGTCAAGTGGACATTCGATTCTTTGCTGCAGGGCAAGATTCGGAGCACGAAGGCAGCCGTGTACAAATTCGTCGATCGCATCGATGCACCCGACGATCTCACAGTGACGTTCCACATGAAGGAGCCGGATTCGACATTGCTGTGGAATCTCTCCGATGGAGCGATCGGAATCGTTCCCTTCGGAAGCGGAGAGGAGATAACGCAACATCCGATGGGCTCGGGGCCGTTCAAGTTTGTGAGCGCTGAGACCGATCGGGAAGTCACGCTCGAACGCAACGACAATTACTGGGGAGAAAAGGCCAAGCTGGATCGTGTCCATTTTGCCGTTGTGCCGGACGAAACGACCCAGGCCCTGGAATTGCGCAAAGGGAGTGGGGACGTTGCGATTAACTCGCTGACTCCGGACACAGTAGCTACGCTCGAGCGTGATCCCAATCTTCTGGTGGAGAAGAGTGGTGGGACCCGGCTGGCTTATCTGGGATTCAATCTCCGCGATCCGATCCTGAGGGACGTTCGCGTTCGGCAAGCGATTGCTTACGCACTCGACCGCGGACCGATGATCGAGTACTTGTGGCGCGGGCAGGCGCAGCCCGCGAAGAGCGTGCTGCCGGCTCAGAGTTGGGCGTACAACGGAAGTGTTCCGCCCTATCTCCATGATTCGGAGAAGGCGCGGCAACTTCTGGATGCTGCCGGGTATCAGCCAATGAACGGCGTGAGGTTTCACATCACGATGAAGACTTCTACCGACGCGAATACGCGACTGATGGTCGCAGTCATGCAACAACAATTACGGGACGTCGGCATTGCGCTCGACATTCGGACGTTTGAGTTCGCGACGTTCTTCTCTGACGTGCAGCATGGTGCGTTCCAGATGTATGGGCTGCGGTGGATCGGCGGTAATGAAGATCCCGATATTTTCGAATATGCCTTTCATTCTTCCAAGTTTCCTCCGAACGGCGCGAATCGCAACTACTACTCCAATCCCAAGGTTGATCTTCTAATCGACAGGGCGCGACGCGAGATTGATACGAAGGCACGCAAGCCGCTGTATGCGGAAGTGCAGAGCATTCTGGGCGAGGAGCTGCCCTACATCAATCTGTGGTATCTGGACAATGTGATGGTCCATACCAAGAGAGTACGGAACGTAAAACTCAACTCGGCTGGCAATTTTGATTTTCTGCGCACGGCGGAGCTGGAACAATAATTCTGTAACCATAGTCACTCCCATTTGTGATTTTGCCTGATGCAAAACTCTTCGACTGGCGCATAATGCGTTCAGAAACATTCTCCGGCGAAACTGCCAGCGAGAATCGGAGCCTGGACGTTGTGGAAGTGCGCCATTGCCGCGGCTTTGTTGCTCGGTGCGGTTGATTTGCCGATCACTGCCCAGAGCACGGCCACTCCCGAAGTTCCCACCAATTTCAAGCTGGACCTCGAAACAGCCGCACGCCTGCGGCCTCAGCTCATGGAAGCCAGCGTTCCGGCAAAGGGACGCTATGGCACGGGACAACTCGTCTTCGAACGAGTCATCCAGCAGGCGGAACCGGCATCGGGAATTAGGCCGTCGTGGCAGATGCGGATTGTCGAGAATGGGCAACTCAATGCCTACGCTTCGCCCGATGGAACGGTGTACGTTGAAAGCGGCCTCGCCAGTATCGCGGGACAGAGTACCGGGCTTTGGGCAGCGATTCTCACGCATGAGATCGCGCATGTGCTGCGCCGCGACTGGGCCCGCCGGTACCTTTATCAGAAGCAAGTGGAAAGCGGGAGCGCGGCCACGATTGTGCTTGGCGATCCGGGGCTGCCGGGTGGCTCGTGGACAGATTCGAGCAAGGCATCGGCCGATCTCGGACAATTTTGCCGTCAATTGGAAGTCGAAGCCGACCGCGGCGGTCTGATGCTGATGGCCAAGGCCGGATATCATCCAGATTTTGTTGCGGCCCTGCATCACCTGTTGCACGCGGAGGGAGTCGCGGGTAGCGCGTCGCTGTATTCGATGCATCCTTGCTGGGAAGAACGCGACCATGAATTGAGCCAGGCTTACACCGAGGCAAGCATTGATTTCGCCCATCGCTGGCCGGAGTGGTACGCATCCCCCGGTGGAAATCCGCCGGTAGTGGTATTCGCGGATCCGCCAACCGTAAAAAAGACGAGTTCTCGCGAGTGGCAGATCCAAATTCCGATGCGATGCCAGAACCTGGCGGGTGCGGTTGAGGTTGTGCTCATTGCAGATCCCAAGCACGACGAGACTATAGGTGTTCGCCAGCTGTCTCATGCCGAGCAGTTTGCTGGCGAAGAACGGCAACTTACGGGATGCACGTCTCCCAAAACCACTGTTGTGTTCAATCTTGCCGATATGCCGCGCAACAAATCAGACACACGATGGACTGACGTCTACGTGATTGACGCGTGGGGGTCCGTGCTGGCCCGGGCGGACTTGCCGAAACTGCCGAGATAGCATTTATCAACCATCACTCGTCCCTCAGAAGCTCACTTTCCTCACGTGTTACCATCAAGTTTTGCCTGGAAATATGCGAATTCTTTTCATCGGCGACATTTTCGGCCGACCGGGCCGCACGATCGTAAAGGACCGGTTGCCCGCGATTGTTCGAGACCGCGGCATCGATCTGATCATCGCCAATGGCGAAAACTCCGCTGCGGGCTTCGGCATAACTCCTGCACTGGCAGAGGAATTGTTCGACCTCAACATCGATGTGATCACGACGGGAAATCACGTCTGGGACAAACGCGAGATCGTGGAGTATTTCCAGATGGTGGAGGGGAACGGGCATGGTCCTGCGCGGCGCGTACTGCGTCCGGCGAATTATCCGGCGGATATGCCGGGCTCAGGCCTCTATGAAGGCATGAAAGGGAAAGTACCCTATGCCGTGATCAATTTGCAGGGCCGGGTCTTCATGGCGTCGAACGATGATCCGTTTCGCGTGGCGGACACACTCTTACAGAAGGTAAAGGCAAAGGTCATCCTGGTGGACATTCACGCAGAGGCCACGTCGGAAAAAATTTCACTCGGCTGGTACCTCGATGGGCGTGTCACGGCTGTCGTTGGCACCCACACGCATGTGCCCACGGCAGACGAACGCGTACTGCCGAATGGCACGGCGTACATTACCGATGTCGGAATGAGCGGGCCCTATGACGGCGTAATCGGAGTGAAGAAAGAGCTGGTTGTGGGCAAGTTCCTCAACGGCATGCCGGTTCGGTTTGAGCCGGCAACCGGAGATGCGCGGCTGTGTGCGGTCGTAATTGACTGCGATGAAAAAACCGGCAAGGCGGAGAAGATTGAACGGCTCATGATGTCGTAGGCACCTCGGCACTTCTATTCACTACGAAGGACACTAAGTTTCACTGAGGAAAACTACTCCCCCAGATGCAAGATCCAACTATTGCGACGTTCTTTGAGCGCCCTTCTGCAAGCATTGAAACCAAAGGTACTAGGTCCTAACGGACCGTCAACGGTGTGAGGGAAGCACGGTAGAATCAGGAACGATGAGGCGGAGTGTCTCCATTGCCGGCGCGGCGATCTTTTCCTTTGCTTTTGCCCTCGGTCTTAATACCTGGGCGCAGGCGGAGGATGTAACACTGGAGGCTCCCGTCACATGCCGCGGTGGGGTGGCCGGCGGCGCGAACTGCATTGTCAGCAAACAGGATCAGAAACAGGCGCAGAAAGCCTTCGAGCGAGGAGTGAAGCTGCATCGTCAGCAACACATCGAGGAGGCTTTGAAGCAGTTCGACGAAGCGGCGCATCTGGTTCCTCAGAACACCGACTATCTGACGGCGCGCGAGGTGGTGAAGGCGAAGCTGGTTTTTGACCACGTGCAGCGCGGGAATACACTCCTGGCCGAGGACGCGCGCGTGCGAGCCGCCGTTGAGTTCCGTGCTGCCCTCGATCTTGATCCGGGTAACCAGTTCGCGAAGGAACGCCTGCAGGAAGCCATGCGGACACTGCCGGTACTGGTTTCAACTCCGTCGTCGACATTGCCGGATTCGGAGGAGATCCACCTCGACCCCGCGGACCTGCGGGCAACTTTCCATTTCAGCGGAGACTCCCGTTCGCTGTTCAGCGAACTCGGCGCAGCCTACAAGATCACGGTTCAGTTTGACGATTCCGTGCAATCGCGGCCAGTGCGCTTCAACGTGGATAACCTCAATTTCTTTGAGGCCTTGCGATTGGCTTGCCAGGTCAGCAAAACGATGTGGGCGGCACTGGACGCGCACCAGATGCTGATCGCCGCCGACAATCCTGAGAATCACAAGCAGTACGACCGTATGTCGTTGCGCACGTTTGTTCTGCCGCCGCGCGCCACACCGCAGGAGACTACTGATCTGGTAAATGCGATGCGGAACATGTTCGAGCTGCGTTTCATCAGCTCCGGTCAGACGGCGAATACAGTCGAGGTGCGCGGGCCACAGAGCTCAGTCGAGGCCTGCGCCAGACTCCTCGAGCAACTGAGCAATCCTCGTCCGCAGGTTATGATCGATGTCCGCGTCTATCAGATCAGCCATAACCTCACGCGTGATATCGGCGTTCATATTCCGAACACTTTTAATCTGTACAACATTCCGGCGATCGCGTTGGCGGGATTGGGTGGACAGAATATCCAGGACTTGATCAACCAGTTAATCGCATCGGGCGCCATTAATCAGGCCGGAAGCACGTCATTGGCTGGCTTGCTGGCGCAGCTCACCGGGCAGCAGAATTCCATTTTCAGCCAGCCGCTCGCCACATTCGGAGGCGGACTGACTTTCATGGGATTGAGTCTCGATCATTTCGCCGCGCAACTCTCGTTGAACGAGTCGTGGGCGCGGACCCTCGACGATCTGTCAATGCGCGCTGGCCAGGGAACAGAAGCAAATTTTCATCTGGGACAGCGGTATCCCATCATGAACGCGAGTTACTCTCCCATCTTCAACTCGCCGCAAATCTCCCAGGTTCTGGGAAATCAAAGCTATATTCCGCCGGTACCTTCGGTCACGTACGAAGACTTGGGGTTGACCGTCAAGGTCACGCCGACGATCCATGGCGATGGCTCGGTGACCTTGAAGCTGGAAATGCAAGTGCGCTCCCTGACTGGGCAGGCTGCGAATGGAGTTCCAGTGATTTCCAACCGGGAGTACAAAGGAAGCATTCACCTGAATGATGGTGAACCGGCATTCGTAGCCGGAGAAATCTCGCACAACGATATGAAATCGATGGGCGGGATCCCCGGACTTGGCATGGTGCCGGGACTCAATCTGATCACCACGACCAATAACAAGCAGGAAGATGACGATGAATTGATGATCGCCATTACGCCCCACGTCGTCTCAAATTTTACGCGCGAGACGAACGAAATCTGGCTCAGCCAGAAGTAGCGGACCTCGGACTACAGACCTCGGACCTCAGGCTTCTGCGTTACTGCTGCTTCGCTGCAAATTCCACCAGGTTCTTATAAACATCCGACAGGCGGGCATCGAACTGGCCGACTTTGCGGCCGTTGATGTAAAGCGTTGGCGTTCCCGTGACATCCACGGACTTGCCCAGCGCAACCGAGGCGTTGATGTGAGCCTTGGTTTCCGGTGTAGCCGCGCAGGCGGCGATTTCAGAACCTTTAACTCCAGCACCATCGGCGAGGGCGGTGAGTTTCTCATCCGCATTCTCGGCCGTGATTTCGGCTTGGGTTTCGTAGGTCTTCGAGATGAACTTCCAGAACGCATCGTTTGAGGCGCGTCCCACGCAGTCGGCGTAAGCGGCGCCTTTGGCCGCCCAGTTGTGCATCTCCAGAGGGAAATTCTGGAAGACAAAGCGTGCCTTCGGCTCAGCCGCGACCAGCGCCTCGATGGTTGGCTGCGCCGCTTTGCACGCGGGACATTGCAAGTCGCCGAATTCAACGATGGTAACGGCGGCATCCTTCGGACCGCGGGAGGGTCCCGTGATTCCCTTCTCCAGAGTCTTCTTCGCCGGATCAAACGGCTTTGCGCCGAACGGAATAACATCGCCGATCAAAGCATGCTGTCCGTCGGGTGCAACGTAGAAGCGGGACAACTGCTGTCCTTGCTGGCTGGCAATTACAACGGAGACCTCAGCTAATCCCTCAATCGCAGAGGGTTTAATGCTAGAGATCTTCCACGTCACGTCGGGCTGATAGCCAAATTGCTGCTGCATGAAAGAGTCGACTGTCGCTTCTGAGGGAAGGTCGGGTGTGGCGTGGGTACCGAGCTTCTCGGCAGGTTTGGCCGGCTTCGCAGCCGGGGTGGTCTGAGCCGACAGGCCAATCGTCAACAGCATAAGAACAAGAATCGAGTTCACAAGAAAACGCATGGGTTCCTTTCGCACTTGCGACTTCCAGATTTCGGGAAAATACAAAGATTGCGCATCACTAGAATACGTCAGGCATCAGGGTTACACATCGGATTTTGCGGCGATGGGGAATCTGCGGCCGTAACCGAAAGCCTTGGGAGAAATCTTGAGACCGGGAGCCGCTTGCTGACGCTTGTACTCGGCACGATCCACCATCCTGATCACTCGACGGACAACTTCAATATCGAGACTGCGATCAGTAGCGATGCGCTCGGCGGAATGAGAATCTTCGACATAGTCTTCGAGGACGGCATCGAGCACTTCGTAAGGCGGTAACGAGTCACTGTCTTTCTGATCGGGACGCAACTCTGCCGAGGGCGGCTTTTCGATGGAGGCTCGTGGAATCACGGGATAGCGCGAATTTACGTACTCACTGAGGCGATATACGAGCGTCTTCGGCACATCGGAAATGACGGCCAGACCCCCTACCATGTCGCCATACAGTGTGCAGTAGCCGGCACCAAGTTCACTTTTGTTCCCGGTCGAGAGCACGATCGCGCCGAACTTGTTAGAGAGAGCCATCAACAACGTCCCGCGGGCACGCGATTGAATATTTTCTTCAGTGACGTCTTCCTTGCATCCGGCGAACACCGGCTGCAGCGTTTGGCGATAGGCTTCGTATGCGGGATTGATCGTAAGCAACTCGAAGCGAATGCCAAGGTTCTTCGCTAATTCGCGTGCATCATCGATCGAGCCCGGAGATGAATAGGGTCCGGGCATGCCGACTCCGATGACATTCTCGGGGCCGACCGCGTCGGCTGCAATGACCGCTGTTAGAGCAGAATCGATTCCGCCGCTGAGGCCGATGATGGCTTTTTGGAATCCGCACTTGCGGATGTAGTCGCGTGTTCCAAGTACCAACGCTGCATAGGCGCTGGCTTCCTCGCCGGTAATTTGTTCATGCATCTCGCCGGTGAGGCTTTGCGAATCAAAGTAAATTAGATCTTCTTCGAACGATTTGCCTTGTGCGATGACCTTCCCTTCCCGATCGAGCACAAGGCTGGATCCATCAAACACGAGGCTGTCATTACCACCGACCTGATTCACCAGGGCGACCGGAACCTTGTGCTGGCGGGCAATGCTGGCCAGCATGTCGCGGCGAAATTCGCGTTTGCCGATCCAGAAGGGTGAGGCGGAGATGTTCAGGACAAAATTACCGCCCGCCTGAATCAGCGAATCTACCGGGTCAACCGTGTACAGGCGCTTGGCCCAGAATTGCTTGTCGTTCCACGCGTCTTCGCAGATCGTCAAGGCCATCCGATTACCGCAGAACGGGAATAGTTGCTGGTTCTTGGCGGGCGCGAAGTTGCGCATTTCGTCGAAGACATCGTAGGTCGGGAGAAGCATCTTCGACTGGGTGAAGGCAACCTTGCCGTCCATCAGGAGCGCCGCGGAATTCATGACGGATTTGCCTGTATCCGAGTCGGCGGGAGTGACCAAACCGCAGATCACTGCGATCCCAGACGTGGCAGCGGCGATTCGTTCTGCAGACTCGCGGTTACGCGTTACGAAGGAAGGGCGCTCCACAAGGTCGCGAGGAGGATAGCCACAAATGGCGAGCTCCGGAAACAGGATCAGGCCTGCGCCGGCCGCTTTGGCTCGCTGCGAGAAGTCGATGATCCTGGCGGCATTTCCTGCAAAATCGCCGACGGTGGGATTGATCTGTCCCAACGCAATCTTCACAGATTCAGTGTAAAGCCCGCCGCGGAAGCTTGCACAAAGAGCGGAAAACCTGTGTTGCAGAGACCGGTTCACCAATCACTGTAAAAGCTTGCGGCACCTGCTACAATATCGATTTTGTTATGAAGATTGGGAGGCGTACTCATGTCCCTGAGTAAGACCACTGCAAGGCGCTGTCTGTCGTTTTTCTCCGTCGTACTGATCCTTAACCTGCTTCTTTCCTTCGCTGCAGCGCAATCCGCTGGCAAGAATCATCCCTGGGCAAACACCAGTTTGTCTCCGGATGAACGCGCGTCGATGGTTGTCAAAGAGATGACGATCGACGAAAAGGTCCAGATGTTACACGGAACCGGAATGGCGGGCCTGAGTCCCTTGAGCCCGCTGATTGTGCGCTCCAATGGCGGAGCAGGATACGTGGTGGAGATTCCGCGGCTGGGGATTCCTGCCATCCAGATGACAGACGCAGCTTATGGAGTGCGGATGAGTGGTGAGAATGGGCGCTATTCAACGGCCCTCCCCTCTTGCGTGGCTGGGGCAGCCAGTTGGGATCCGCTCGGCGGCTATGAGTATGGCGCACTGCTCGGCCGGGAGATGCGGGCGCAGGGATACAACATGGGGCTGGGTGGCGGCGTGAACCTTACTCGCGAGCCCCGCAATGGCCGCACATTTGAATACATGGGCGAAGATCCCGTGCTGGCGGGCAAGATGGTCGCGTCGGTCATCAAGGGAATCCAGGCGCAGCATGTGCTGGGTGACATCAAGCATTATGCGCTCAACGACCAGGAGAGCGGACGCAATGCGGTCAACATCACGATCGACAAGCGGGCCGCCCGGGAGAGTGATCTTCTGGCGTTTGAAATTGGGATCGAAGAATCCGATGTGGCCGCAGTGATGTGCTCGTACAACCGCCTTGACGGAGACTACGCCTGCGAGAACAAGTACCTGCTTAACGACGTGTTGAAGAGAGATTGGAACTACAAGGGATTCGTGATCAGCGATTGGGGCGCGGCGCACAGCGTTGAGAAAGCGTCGGCAGCCGGAATGGATCACGAACAGCCGGGATGGCTCTTCTATGGAAACGACCTGAAGAAGGCTGTCGAATCAGGTAAGGTGCCGCAGACAGAGCTCGATGATCACGTTCACCGCATCTTGCGCGCAATGTTTGCCGTGGGATTGATGGACGATCCAGGGCAGCGAAGCGTTCCTGACGTGCTGGGCGGCCTGGAAGTGGCACGAAAACTGGAAGAGCAGAGCATTGTTCTGCTGAAGAACGAAAAGTCGCAGCTTCCCTTGGATGCTTCGAAGGTCCGCAGCATCGCCATCATAGGGCCGCATGCGGATGTTGGGATGATCTCGGGCGGAGGCTCGGCGCAGGTCGATCCCCCGATTGGGAACGCAATTCTTCCGCCCGGCAAGGGCCAGACGCGGTGGCTGGAGCCTGTTTGGTTTCCGACTTCGCCGTTGAAGTCCGTTCGCGCCAAGGCTCCGAAGGCCAATGTGCAGTTTGATTCGGGCGCGGATCCGGCCGCAGCGGCAGCGCTCGCGAAGAACTCCGAGGTAGCGATCGTTTTCGCCTACCAGTGGGAGAGTGAGGGCATGGATCTGCCGAGCCTGGCACTGCCCGAGCACCAGGACGATCTGATCGCGAAGGTGGCTGCAGCAAATCCCCATACGATTGTTGTGGTGGAGAGCGGCGGACCAGTCACGATGCCCTGGGTTGGCCAGGTCAGCGCGATTCTGGAAGCGTGGTACGCGGGCAGCAATGGATCGGACGCTGTTGCGAATGTGCTCTTTGGCGATGTCAACCCAACAGCAAAACTCCCCCTGACGTTCCCCAAGAGCGAAGCGGATTTGCCGCACCCGACCGTGGTGCAGCCTCCGCCGGCGTCGATTCCGAACTACATGCAGCCCGAAGTCTGGAAGCAGATTGCAACGGGGCTTGCACCTTTCCAGGTTACTTATGACGAAGGCGTGAAAGTCGGCTACAAGTGGTATGACGCCGAGAAGAAGGCGGTTCTGTTTCCGTTTGGATTCGGGTTGTCTTACACGACATACACTTATTCGAACTTGAAAGTGACGCCGGGTAAGACGCCGAAGGTTACCTTCACCGTTAAGAACACAGGCCAGCGTGATGGCGCGGAAGTGGCCGAGGTCTACGCTTCCCTGCCCGCGTCTGCGGCCGAGCCACCGAAACGTCTGGTTGGCTTCAGCAAAGTCTGGCTTAAGGCTGGTGAGAGCAAAGACGTCAGCGTTGACGTTAACCCGAAGTATCTCTCGATCTTCAACGTACAGCAGAACGTCTGGCAACTGCTCCCGGGCGAGTACAGCTTCCTGGTGGGAGGGTCATCGGACAGCTTGCCGCTGAAGCAGGCGGTTAAGCTGGACTGAACGCAAGGACCTTTCGCGAGTTCGACGAAGAGGCCGCGAGCTATAGTGCCTGTGCGGCTTCTTCAAAGGCCTGCTTACGGGTAACCAGGAAGTAGAGAGGCACAGCGAGCAGAATGAGACCCAGTGCACCCCCGAGCAAGAGTATCGGCACTATGTCGATTTGGGATTCAGGCTTGCTCGGCCAGAGACGCATCCAAGGAAAGATCGTCTGATCGGCATCCAGCAATGCGCGCAGACGACCCCGAGCACCGGGCGCATAGTAGAAGATTGCAGAATTGACGAATGCGAAGGTGAAATAAGCTATTCCTGCTACGCGCGCAAAGCGCTTGAAGCGCAGCAACCCAATCCCAACGTAAAGACTGACAACCGTAAACAGAAAATAGAGCACGGTTGCGGACCAGCCTGTCAGCATTTTGTTAAACAGAATGGCAGGAAAGCGCAGAGCCAGATTCAGCGGCATGAACAAGCACCCACTCAACAGAACCCACGCAATGATTGTGAAGCTCAAAGGACGTTTTCGTGGAGGTCGTTGAATCGGGGGGGTTTGTGCAGCGAGGGACAGCGTTTCAGGCAATGGTGGCGGAACAGGCGATCCTGGGCCGGCAAATTGTGCTTTCACGCTCGCGCGACTAAGAAATATCAGCCACCAGATGCCCACGCCTAAAATACCGCTCCAGAAAGCTCCCATAAACAGACGAATGGACCCAGCGACCGATGGATCGATTGTGCTCGCAGAAGAGACTACTGATGGGAGCATCAGCGAGGTCAAGGCCGAAAACCCACTCGTCAGAACCAACAGTGCAGAGAAGACGATGGTAGAAATCCGCGCCCATTGGGATAGGCGCAAGAGTCCGACGCCCGTGCTAATACCCCACGCTGCAAGCAGCAGGTAGATGAGTGCAGCACCTGCCAATATCAGCTTGAAAACAATCGGGGACCCCGGAAACTCCGAAGTGTTGGGAGCACCAGCGAATACCGTTACGGCTAGCATTACAATCCCCATCAACAGCATGAACGCCGATCCGACGAGCGATAGCACCGCGATGACAGTCACTCCCATGGAGCGCTTCATATCACCTTCTGGCCGATGCGCCGAATTTTGCGCGTAAGAGTAGTCCTAACTTGCTTCGGAAATCAGTGAGCTTCATCACAGCGCTTAGCTTGAAACTCCTTTTTCCCAGTAGCGGCCGTCTCACTGGCAGCCGCCAAGATTTCTGAGATTACCGCGTCCACATCCGCATCTTTGGTGCGGTGGTTCACAATGCAGGCTCGCAGGCAGAACTTCCCTGCCAACGTGGCGTTTGAAATGTAGACGCGGCCGCGCTTTTGCACGCGCTTGAGGATCGCGGCATTCAACTGGTTCAATTCGCTCTCGGAAGATCCAACTGGTCCGCGGTAGCGGAAGCACACGGCACTTAATTCTCCGCGGCTTATTAATTCCAGTTGAGGCTCGCTTTCAATTGCATGTGCGAGGCGGCTCGCATGGGCGATATCGTTTCGGATTGACTCGCGAAATGCCGAAAGGCCGTGATAGCGCAGCGACAACCACACCTTCAGTGCGCGAAACCTGCGCGATAGTTCTATCGACTCCTCGAAGAACGCGAATCCCTCAATGGGGTCGGTGCTGAGCGCACGCGTATAGTCGCCGGTATAAGAGAATGCTTTGTGGGCAGCTTCCGTCGATCGGAAGAGCAGGCAACCGCAATCGAGCGGCTGATAGAGCCATTTGTGCGGATCGAGGGAAATCGAGTCGGCGAGCTCCATGCCGGCAAACTTTTCTGGCTCGGCAATTGCGGCGAGCGCACCATAAGCACCATCGACGTGGAACCAGGCGCCATTCCGATGAGCGATCTCGGCAATTTTCGCGAGCGGATCGATCGCGCCTGTATTGACAGTTCCTGCGCACGCAACGACAGCGACCGGCTTCTTGCCCGCAGCGAGATCTTGCGCGATCTGGCGTTCAAGTTCGCTAGCGTTCATTCGCAGTGAGGAGTCGACAGGAATCAGGCGCAGATTATCGCGCCCGATGCCAAGTAGGGCGACGCTCTTCGCGATGGACATGTGAACTTCAGTAGAAGCGTAGATGACGGTTTCGCCGCTGACGCCTCCGTCATTTGCAGGCCCCTTGGCTTCGCGAGCCATCGCGAGGCCCATCAGATTGGCCGCGGACCCGCCTCCAGTGAGATAGCCTCGGAACTCTGAGCAGCCGATTGCATGCGCCAGCCACTTGATCACGGTCCTTTCGATCATGACCGCGGCCGGTCCAGAACGCCATGCGGTGACGTTCTGGTTCACGATGCTGGCGAGCAGATCTCCCGTGGCACCGACTGGGTCGCCCGATCCAAGCACGTAGCCGAAAAAGCGGCCGTTGGGCGCCCGCGATGCGCGAAGCACATCGGGCAGACCGTCGAACGCTGCTTCTCCCATTCCCTGCTCAGGCAACTCCACAGCGAAAAGACGCTCTGACTCCTCACCGGTTATTGCGGGGGCAACGGGTACTGAGTCCAGGTTATCGAGATAGTCGGCCGCTACCTCCGCGACACGTTCGGCCAACTTGCGAAACTGGCTGGATGAAATCTCAAGCGGATTCATCCGATCACTCGCCGCCCGCCGGGATGACGGAGTGCTTGGGGGTGGGAACCGGCACGGCTCCCTTGCTGTCCTGCCACAGGACGTTATTCAGCTGCGCAGCGTCAGCGGCATCCGGTCGCGAGAAATCCATCGTTGAAGAGATTTTTGCGCCCGGGGCAGCATGGCGGTTCATCTCGTAGATCAGCCCATTGTTCTGGTTGCGATAGTCAGCCTTGTAGGGTGGCTGATCGCCCGCGCCGGCAAAGAGACCGTTCATCACGGGTGCATAGGCGTCGTTGTGATTCATTGGCGGCAGCCCCAGCAGCATCTCCATCGTGTGCATCATGTTGACCGTCGTGTAGAAGCGGTGTTCAACGTACGGTTTGGCAGATGAACCCGGGGAGTACTTACTAATGACGAAGGCGGTAGAGCGATGGGCATCCACGTGGTCAGCGCCATCCTGCGCGTCGTCCTCAAGGACGAATATAGCGGTGTCGTCCCAGTACGGGCTGTGGGAAACGGCATCGACTACGCGGCCCAGAGCGAGATCGTTATCCGCGACATTCGCCGCCGGGCGGGCGCGGTCGGGTCGCGTACCGCCGGTATGGTCATCAGGAAGGTAGAGCAGGATGAACGATGGCAATTCGAGATCGGGGCGTTCATGCGACTCGCGCGCGCGTACATAGGCGCCGAACTCGTTGAGAAATTCGTCGGCGCGAAGCTGATCGGGATAGTCGGTATTGAAGTCGGGATAGAGCGGATCAAAATGATCGCGCAAAGCGGCCTTCGTCGGCTTCACACCACTAAATAACGGAACCGGCCATGGCCAGGGACTCACGCCGCCATGCGGATTTCCGACGTTCGGTGGAAGCGTGCCTCCCTGCTGCACTACGGTGCGCGGGCAGCTTGCTTCCTGTCCGGAAGGAGTTCCCTGCTTCGGGCTCGCCGCCTTGCGCTTTTCGTTACACCACTGCGCGTTGACGAACTCGCCGTAAACGCGGTAACTGGCATGATTCTTCGCGAGGTTGTTCCAGATGTAACCTGTCATCGGTTCATCGATATCGGGGATGTTGTGATCGAGTGGAAATTCGTCGGCGTTTTGTCCCTGAAAATCGTAGGTCCGTTCCTTGCTGCGATATCCGATCTGCCAGGTTTTTTCGTTGTAGTCGCTGGTAATCGCAGCCGTGGACCAGACATGCCCGTCGCCGGAGACTTCTCCGCTGTCGTAGAAGTTGTCGAGCACACCGAACTGCAGCGCGAGTTTATGCTCGTTGGGTGTGATGTCTTCGCCATACATCGTGAGCGAGGGATCACCGTCGCCGACTTTGAGATCGCCCAGAATCTGGTCGTAGGTGCGGTTCTCTTTCATGATGTAGATGACGTGCTTGATGGAATTCTGACCGTTGGCGAAGGTGATTTTGCCGGGATCGCTTTGGAAGAGATTATCGCGTTCGACGATCTTGGTAAGGTCGGGGAGCTTCTCGAGAGTCGATGGAATATTCAGCCGGGCGATGGATCCCTTGAGCAGAGTGGGAATGTAAGGGTGATGCTTGTGTTTGATCTCATCCTCTGTCTTGCCCATGTCGTTGTTGGCGCGTGTGCCTTCGCCTTTGCCGGTGGCGATGAGGAGATCGTCTCCGTGAACGGCGAGGGCTGTGGGGTACCAGTCGGTGGGGATGAAACCAAGGCCCAATGCTGTCATGTCGTTGGCCGGGCCGTTCATCGTTACCGAAGCATCCAGAACCGCGACTGCATCGAGGGATGCTGTGGCAACGAAGAGCCGCCTACCGTCACCAGACTGGGCAAGTGCGATTGGAAAAGTCCCTGCGGGGCGCGAATCACCCGGCGACGTGTGCAAGTAAGCGAAGGGCAAACCTGATTCTGTCGCCACCGCTGCCACCTCGTCGAGATTTGAAAGCGCGACGTAGAGAGTCTTTTCATTCGGGCTTAGAAGCATCGCCGTGGGATGTGAGCCGGAAGCCAGCGCATCGACAGGCTGTTTCAACTTAATCCGACGCTCGACCTTGCCGCTTGTCAGGTCCAACTCTGCAATCTGCGACCAATTCCACAAGCTGCACCAAGCACGCTGACCACTCCTTGTTGCCACGCACGTGTATGGATAAGCTGCCGGCACCAGATCGCCGCCCGTCAGATCAAATCTTCCTGGGGGCTTTCCTGGAATAAGCTCGCGGGGGCTCAAATCGAAAGTCTGAAGGATCTTTCCGCTCTCCGTATCAAGCAGCACCACACTGTCCGAAAGATTGTTGGCGATCAGGAGCTTGTCGTGTCCACCGTCGGAGATTAGCGCCATTCCGGCAGGATATGGAATCGCCATGTGTGGCGGGGCTTTCAGGCCGACGGCCAGTTTCTTTCCCGCCGCCAATGGCTGCAGCGGAATCGGAATGAATCTCTCCGGAGCGACCTTCCCTGCTGAAAAACTGTAGACCGCGATGCCATTTCCCAAGTCGCCCTTCCGCTCACCCGTCGGATCGGTCAGCGAACCCACCGAAGCGTATAGATGCTTCCCGTCCGAACTGAACGTGAGGCCAACGAAATAGCTCTGGTGTGCTTCATCGCCGAAGCGCTCATCGGGGAAATCCGTGATCTTGTTCGAATCGAGATCCAGGATGGCGATTGACTGGTGCGCCATCGTCTCTTGCGTCCCGTAACCGTAATTCAAGAGCGCCGCGTAGTGGCCGTCTGGGCTGAGAACCATTGTTCCGGGAAAGCTGTTGGTACTTCCGATCTTGCCGGGAGATGGAACTGTCAGAACCTTGCTGGTCGGAAGATTGATGGTCTTGCGGTCGCTTCCAGAATTTTGAGCGTTCAATGAAACTGCAGCAGCGAGGCAGAAGATAACAAGCGTACGAACGAACAGGGGAATCACTGGGCCTCCAGGACTGGCGTTCAGGATAATGCGAGTGGAGGTTGGAAGGAAAGCATCAGCAACTTAGCCACGGAGTCGGCGCGTGCGTATTCTTAGGATTAGGCATTCTAGCCCAGCGCTCCCCCTGCGGGGTCGCGAGACAGCCGAGGCGGCTGTCCCTACGTGGACCTTACAGGCCTGAGGCGCGCTGAGTCGGCCGAATGGAATCGGATGGATGGGATTCGTCGGGATGGACGTTGTGGCGCACATCCGAACCCTGCACCCAGAAGATGACATCTTCGGCGATGTTTGTGGCGTGATCGGCGACACGTTCGAGATTTCGGGCGACGAGCAGCGCATCGAGCGCCTGGCGAACCACTTCGGGGCGCTCATTCATCGTCTTGACCAGTTGAATGAAGGCCTCGTCGCGCATGCGGTCGATCACGTTATCCATTTCGAGCACGGCCTGTGCGAGTTCAACCTTCCCTTCAATAAATGACTCCAATGCACGTCGAACCATGGCGCTCACCGCGGTACCCATACGCGCAATGTCGACTGGCAAGTCAGCGGGAGGCAACTCCACCATGTCCATGACGCGTTCGGCAATGTTGACCGCCTGGTCACCCACCCGTTCGAGGTCGGCATTGATCTTGGTGACGGCAAGAATGAACCGAAGGTCGACGGCCATGGGTTGCTGCATGGCGAGCAGGTCGAATGCAGTCTCGTCAATCTCTCGCTCGGCGGTGTTGATCAGGCTCTCGCCCTCGAGGACCATCTGGCAGCGGCTCAGGTCGCGCTCGGTATAGGCCTGGCGTGCGCGGTCTACGGCCTGCTCCGCCAATCCTCCCATGCGAAGCAACCGACTCCGCAGATCGTCGAGCCCTTGTTGAAAGCGCGTGCGCATTCGAACCTTCCTTCTAACCGAACCGGCCTGTGATGTAATCCTCGGTCTTTTTTTCCGAGGGCTTGGTAAAGATTTTCTCGGTCTTGTCGAACTCAATCATCTTCCCCAGCAGGAAAAAGCCCGTGAACTCCGCTACTCGCGCGGCCTGCTGCATGTTGTGGGTCACAATCACGATGGTATACCGCTCTTTGAGCTGAAAGATCAACTCTTCGATCTTCCCCGTGGAGATCGGATCAAGAGCCGAGCACGGTTCATCCATCAACAGAACCTCAGGTTCGACGGCAAGAGCACGCGCAATGCAAAGGCGCTGCTGCTGGCCTCCGGAGAGGCTGGCGCCGGATTTTTTGTGCAGATGATCCTTCGCTTCGTCCCACAACGCGGATGCTTCTAATGATCGCTGTACGACTTCATCGACTTTGCGGCGGTCACGGAATCCGTTGAGCTTCAATCCCGAAGCGACGTTGTCGTAAATCGACATTGTCGGGAAGGGGTTTGGTTTCTGAAACACCATGCCAACACGGCGTCGAAGCTGCGTAGGGGAAGTTCCGTTATAGGCGTCGATTTCACCGATGCGGACCCGGCCTTCGACGCGAGCTTCGGGAATCGTCTCGTGCATGCGATTCAGGCAGCGAATGAAGGTCGACTTGCCGCAGCCCGACGGTCCAATCAGCGCTGTGGCGTGATTCGCGGCCACATTCAGATTGATGTCGTACAGAGCCTGGCCTTTGCCGTACCAGGCATTCAGCTTCTCGACTTGAATTCCTACGCCCATAAATTATGCCGTTCCAAACGAGCCCCGGCGAACGACGTAACGCACGGCGGCCACGGAGCCCACGATGAGAATGATCAACACAAATGAGCCTGCCCAGGCCTGGCGATGCCAGTCCTCATAGGGAGAATTTGCGTAGACGTAGATCTGTAGAGGCAGGGCCGCCGTCGGCTCACCAGGATGCGTATTCCAGAATTGATTGCCGAGTGTGGTGAACAGCAAGGGCGCAGTCTCGCCCGCGATTCGCGCGAAGGCCAGCATGACTCCCGTGATTACGCCGGAGGTGGCAGTTCTCAAAACGATGGATAGTGTTGTGCGCCAGCGCGGTACTCCAAGTCCATAAGCCGCTTCCCGCAAGGCTTGCGGCACGAGTAGCAGCATCTCTTCGGTCGTCCGGCATATGGTCGGCACCATCATGATGGCCAACGCCACGCCTCCAGCCAGCGCCGAGAAGTGATGTTGGTAGAGCACGACGATCGCGTATCCAACGATGCCGATCACGATTGAAGGAACTCCGTTTAATACATCCGCTGTGAAACGGATAATGCTGCCCATGCGGTTTCTGCCGAACTCTGCCAGATAGATTCCTGCACCTACACCGAAGGGAACTCCAATGACACTGGCGACCGCCAAAATCATGATCGATCCCACGATGGCATTGGCCATGCCGCCGCCGAGTTCTCCGACCGGCTTCGGCGTCTTCGTCAGAAAGTCCCAGTTGAGAGAACCAACCCCGCGATAGACGAGGTAACCGAAGATCGCAATCAGTGGCGCCAGCACAATCACGACGGTCAGAACCGAGGCAGCCGTCATCGCGTGATCGGTCAGCCTTCGACGCAAGCTGATGGGCGGAACCGTCGTCTTGGAAGTTATCTCAGACATGTCCCCTCGCAGGCTGACCACGGGTAACCGTCCAGACCATCAGGCGGGCCAGGGCATTCACGACGATCGTGACCAGGAAAAGCGCGAGTCCGATTTCGATCAGCGCCGACAGGTATACATCGCCGGTTGCCTCGCTGAATTCGTTGGCCAGCACACTGGCCATGGTGTATCCGGGTGCGAACAGCGACTTCGCGATCTCAGGCCGATTACCGATAACCATCGTGACGGCCATCGTCTCGCCGAGTGCACGGCCGAGGCCCAGAATAATTCCGCCCACTATGCCGGCTCGGGCGTTTCGAAGAACCCCCACGCGAATCATCTCCCATCGCGTTGCACCCAGCGCGAGCGCAGCCTCGCGCTGATGCTGGGGCACAACCATCAACACTTCTCGAGTGATCGAGGAGATAATCGGGATAATCATGATCGCCAGAATGATTCCTGCAGCGAGCATGCCGATGCCATACGGCGGCCCGGTAAATAACCCCGTCCAGCCAAGAGTCTTTCCCAGAAAAGGCTGAACGTATCCGCTCAGCAGCGGGACGAGCACGAAGACTGCCCACAGGCCATAGATCACGCTGGGAATGGCGGCGAGGAGTTCCACGAAGAACGAGAGCGGTCCACGCAGTTTCTTTGGACACATCTCGGTCGTAAAAACTGCCACGCCGACGGCAAGAGGCACAGCAATGATGAGCGCGACCAGCGAAGACACCAACGTGCCGTAAATGAACGGCAGCGCTCCGAATTGCTCGTTGACCGGATCCCATTCGCTCGTTGCGAAGAACTTGAATCCGAACGCATGCCAGGACAATCCTGAGCGCAGCACAAGTTCGTAGACGATTAGCGCAAGCACTCCCAGAACTGCGAAACCACACGCCGTGATTGTGTATTTGAACAAACGATCTGCCATTGCCCCGTCGGAAGAACGGAGAAGCGGCATCCGCTGCGCTTGAGCTGACATAACACCTGTTGTGTCAACGGGTTGCGGACCAGGCATATTCGGCCGTGGGAATGCAGGATTGGCCATCCCCTTAACGCTAGCAGAGGGTTGTTACAAAGATGTTAAAATGAGCAGCGCTTTTTCTAAACCCTTCGTTTTGGGTTTCCCTCAAATGCAGTTGGTTCACTCCGAGAGAGGAACACACTACCTCTCATGGGCTGAGCACATTTATGACAATTTCTCCCGAGCGGGTGAAAGTGACCTTCCGCAAGATCGAGCGAGATCTTCTTCGCGTGGCCTCTGGCCAGCGACCGGAGGCTGTCCATGGCTTCCGCACTACGACTCGGCGCTTGCAGACGCTCTTGCAAGACGTGATCCCTACCGACAATCGCAATCAGAAGAAGCTTCTCAAGGGCCTAAACCGTATCCGTAAATCGGCGGGCCAAGTACGCGATGTCGATGTGCAACTCGAGGCTTTGCGCAGTTTGAGGGTGCCGCAGGAGCCGAGACGCAAGACCCGGCTAACCCAAAATCTGCTCGAGCTTCGCGCACAACATGAACGAAAGCTGCGCAAGCTGCTGAAGAAGGAAGATGTTCGGGAAATCAGTCGCCGGTTAAAGAAGGCCTCTTCTGAACTAAGTCTCCATTCGAAGCATGATCCGTTGGAAGTCGCCCGGAAAATGCTTCAAACCGCGACGCTACCCTCTGACGCCTCGCAGGAAGACCTGCTTCATCGATATCGAATCGTGATCAAGCGGGCGCGGTATGCAGCGGAGTTCGCTGCGAAATCGGATGAGAGGACGCAGTTTCTGGCCCAGTTACAGAAATTGCAGGATGCGATCGGAAACTGGCACAACTGGATGACGCTCACACACTCTGCAACGGAAAATCTGGGAGACATTACACAATCATCCCTGGTCGCCGCCCTGCACAATGTGACACGCGCAAAGCTTCGTCAGGCCGTCGCTGCAGTTTCGACAACCCAACTCAGTCAACCTGCAACTCGGCGCAAGCCGACTGCTCTGGATCTATCTCGCCAGCCCGGAACAAAGCAACCAGCAACTGTGAGACGGGCCGGAGCCGCGGCTTAGCATTTTCATATCCTCCGCAATGACTGATTCCCGGTCGGGCATGTAAACTGTGGGGCTTCGCATGCCTACGTTCGCCGCTGTCGATATCGGTTCCAATTCCGTTCGCCTGAAGATTGCCCGCCTGCAGGCCGGTCGATTACGCCCATTGCACGAGGATCGCGAGGTTACGCGCCTTGGACAAGGCGTGTTTGGCACCGGATTCCTGACTCCGGAATCTATGGCAGAGACGGTCAGGGTGTTACGCCGGTTTCATCGCACTACACAGCAAATCGTTACCGATAACGTTCGGGTCGTCGCAACCAGCGCTCTGCGCGACGCGCGAAATTCTCAGGCATTTCTCGAATGGGTGCGGTCGGCGACGGGCTGGCGCGTGGAGATTGTCTCCGGCGTAGAAGAAGCCCGGTTGATTCACTTGGGCTTGGTCTCGGGGCCTCGTGTTGACCGCTCTCCGACGCTCATGATCGATCTGGGCGGCGGTAGCTGCGAACTCACGGTCTCGCACCGTGGGCATATCCGTGATGCGGTAAGCCTGCCGCTGGGCGCGGTCCGTCTCACCAATGAATTCCTTCGTCACGACCCTGTTCGGAAGGGCGAACTGAAACGACTGCGAGGCTTTGTGACGCGCGAAGCCAATCGCGTGGTGGACCGGATTGCCAGCGCGCGAGTGCGGAATGTGATCGCCACATCGGGCACAGCGGCAGCACTGGCAGGAGTCGCCCGCCACCTGCGACGCACGCGAAGTGGGTCAAGAGTGCTGGTTACACGAGACGAGATGAAGCGCATCGCCCGTCGCCTGGCACGACTTCCCGTGGCGGAGCGCCGTAAGATCGAGGGCATTGGGCCGCGCCGCGCCGAAATCATCGTTGCCGGCGCCATCGTTTACTACGAATTACTCGATCGTCTACGCCTGAAAGGATTCCGTTATTCGCCACTCGGCCTGCGGGACGGAGTTCTGGCCCAAATGGCCGCCGACTACGACCGCAGCACGCGCTCGGGACGCCAGATCGAATCGGAGCGCTGGGAATCCATTCTCAAAGCGGTCGATCACTACCGCATTGACCGCAAACACGCAGTGGACGTGCGCAATGCGGCGACATCACTGTTTAATGCGCTGCGATCTCTACACCGCTTACCGCCGGAGTATGGAGAGTGGCTGTCAGCCGCGGCGATGCTATACGAAGTGGGCGACTACGTGAATCGCAACGGCCATCATCGCCACACTCATTACATCATCTCGAACTCCGAGATTCTCGGTTACACTCCGCAACAGCGTCGCATCATCGCGGCCATTGCGCGCTATCTGGGGAAGTCCCGTCCGACTGTGGAAGATGGACCCATGAAAGTCATCGACAGCGCCGACCGCGCCGACGTGCAAAAGGCGGTTGTGCTGCTGCGCATGGCGCGAGCCTTGAACCTGAGCCGGAGCCGGGCTGTGGAGAAGGTGCGCATCCGCGTACACGCAGCGGAAGTCAAGCTGAGTCTGGTACCGCGCCGGCGATTGGGAATGGACCTGGAACTCTGGGCAATTGAAAAAGAGCGCGACTACTTCCGGGAAGTTTTCGGACGAGAGCTTTCGACGGCGGTATCGTAGAGAGTCCGCAGGACCTTCGGTGTCATGCACCACTGAAGCGTCCCTGACGTCCGCCTCATCTCCACTTTAGCCACTGCGCCTTTCTTGAGTTCCAGCGAGGCTTCGCATCCTGAATCGCTGATGATGGCGCCCAGGAATTGACTCAAGTTGGGGTTGTGTCCCACCACCATGACGGCTTCCTGGCGACTGTATTTCTCGAGGATCTTCCGGAAATCGGCTAACCCTGCCTCAGGGCGCAGACCGAGATCAAGCTGGAGTTTGCCCTCGTATCCCAACTCGTTCCCAACCAGCGATGCCGTCTGTGTACAGCGCTTCAACGGGCTTGACACTATGACGTCGACCTGCACATCTAGAGCGGCGAGCGCGCGCCCAATGTATCCACATTGCTCAATTCCTTCTTTATCGAGAGCGCGCTTCTCGTCTTTCTTCGGAGTGGCAAAATGCTCACCGGCGCTCGCGTGGCGCAAAAAGTAGAGGATCATAATGGCTTATCGTTCCTTCCCGGTTGCAACTCTACGCCTTCTCGGCGGAGGAGGCGCGGGAAACTCAGGGACCTTTCCTTCGGCCACAGACATCAGAAAGTCCTGCGCGCAGAAAGCCGGAGCGCCTGAAGCCGGGCGGCTCCGCTTGCCTTGTACCGGACGCCAGACGCGTGAGTAGCTTGCATCTTTGAGGAGAATCCGCGCCTTGCGGTTGTCGGTCAGATAAGCGTCGAGGATCTCGTGCCGCACCCGCTCCCGCAGCATTTCGTCGCGCAACGGCACCAGCACCTCCACGCGCTCGTAGAGGTTGCGCGGCATCCAGTCGGCACTGCCGATATAAATTTCCTCATCCCCTCCATTCGCGAAATAGTAAACGCGGCTATGTTCCAGGAATCGTCCCACGATGCTGCGCACGCGAATGCGATCACTCACGCCGCGAACACCGGGACGCAAAGCGCAGATTCCCCGCACGATCAGATCAATCTCAACCCCAGCCTGCGATGCCCGGTAGAGAGCCTGCACAACATTCTTGTCGAGCAGCGCATTCATCTTGGCGATAATGCGTGCCGGATTTCCTTGCCGCGCGTGTTCGGCTTCGCGATCGATAAGCGCGATGCTCTTTTCCGCCAGATCCAGCGGCGCAACCAGCAATGGTTCGTAGCTGGGATTCTCCGAGTAAGCAGTCAGAAAACTGAAGACGTCATGCACGGCGCGCGTAATTTCTGGATTCGCTGTGAACAGGCTCAGGTCGGTATAAATACGCGCAGTCGTGGCATTGTAGTTTCCAGTGCCGATGTGGCAGTAACTCCGCGTTACACCGTCGGGATCGCGTCGTACTAGGAGCGACAGCTTGCAATGTGTCTTTAGCCCGACCAGACCGTGGAAGACTTGCACTCCGGCATCTTCCAGATCGCGAGCCCAGCGAATGTTTGACGCCTCATCAAAACGGGCCTTCAACTCCACAACAGCTGTGACTTCCTTATGAGATGCAGCTTCGATCAAGGCCGGGACGATCAACGAGTGTTCGCTCGTGCGGTAGAGCGTCTGCTTGATCGACAGAACATGGTCGTCTGCTGCCGCCGATTCTATGAACGATACGACCGCATCATAGGAATCGAACGGGTGATGCAGCAGGATGTCGTGCGTGCGCAGTTCCTCAAACAGGTCCTTGGTCTTGGCGGTCAGGCGCAGATCTCTCGGCGAGAATGGACGATATTTCAGATCAGACCGATTCACCTGCTCGTAGACATTGAAGAGGCGAACCAGGTTCACCGGGCCGGTGACCGGAAAAACCTGCCATGGGTCGAGTTCGAAGACGGTGCGGAGCCGTTCAATAATCTCGGGATCGGCGTCGGCCTCAATCTCCATCCGCACCGCATCGCCTTTACGCCGGTTGTGAAGTTCCGCACGAACCGACTCGAGCAGGCTGCGGGCTTCCTCTTCCGCCAGGTAGAGATTGCTGTTGCGGGTTACGCGGAATGGCGCCGACGACACGATGTCGTAGCCGTGATACATCCGCACCGCATGGTGAGCGACCAGATCAGCGAGGAATATGAAGTCGACCGTCTCGGTGGAGGGGAGTCGGATCAACCGCGGCAAAACCCGCGGAACCGAAACTACTCCGGTATAGGTTATTGAAGAACGTCGTCGTCGACGCAGCAGGAAGGCGACGCAGAGCGCTTTGTTAATGACACGGGGAAACGGATGCGCCGGATCAACCGTGACAGGGGTCAACAGCGGGTCCAGTTCCCTCTCGCAATACTCGTCGACAAAACGCAGTGCGTCCGCATCCAGTTCATGTAAGCCGAGTACCCTGATCCCGTTCTCAGAAAGAGACGGACGTAGACGCGAATTCCAGCAATCATATTGATCGTCGACGAATTCGTGCGTCAGCTTTGACAGGATGTCACGCTTGGCCGTCAGCGTCAGGCCATCGGGGCCCGACTCGTTATAGCCATCTTCAATCTGCTGCATCATGGCTGCCACGCGGACTTCGAAGAACTCGTCCAGATTGCTGGCGGAGATCGAGAGGAACTTCAGCCTTTCCAGCAGCGGATTGCCTTCGTCCTCAGCCTCCTCCAGCACACGTCGGTTGAACGCGAGCCAGGAAGTGTCGCGATTGAGAAAGTACTGAGGATTGTCTAGCGAAATGCGAGCCATGGAACGCGAACTGCCGTGATTCCTGCGGTATTGCAGAACTCGGACTGGAACCGAGCCTGTCAGGTTATTGGAGCCTCAGTATAGAACAATTCCCAGGGCTTCGTCGTGCCATGGCCAGGTTTACGTTTAGGTTACGAAAGAAAAAACCGGCACCCGGGCATGTTGGCCTCGGGTGCCGGATTGCTTTGCGGAATCGTCAGTCACGCGCTCCTGTCTAGGGGAGGTAGTAACGGAATGACGTAAAGACCATTCCATCGATTCCATGCGGCTCAAAACCCAGCGCTCCTGACCACGCATTGCGGGTCACGTACGAGAACTGTGGGCCAAACTGGACGCGGCCTTTCGGTCCGTTGTAGAAGCGGTACCAGAAGCCCGCAGTACCTTCAATGATTACGCGCGTGTCAGCCGTGCAACTCGAGAGGCCTCCCGGCAGGAAGCCGCTGTTGTTGACCGGTCCGGTCTCGGAGAAGCATCCGGAGTTGCTGAATAGAGGTGAACCGTAGCCCACCGCTTTATTGGTAACCGGATCCCAGCTGGCGGTGCGACTGGCGTACTCGGCGCCGGTGTTGAGATAAATATCCAGCTTAGGCGCGTGCCATTCGAGCGTTGCCAATCCTTGTGAGCTGCGAACCAGATGGTACGTTCCGATGTTTGTGATGGAGGCGTCGGGCAACGTACTTGTACCATATCGTCCTACACCGCTGCCGTAGAGAGCGTGGAGTCCGAAGTCAACCCTGCGGTTGTTCTTCTTAAACAGCGCCCAACGGGCGTTAGCACCAAACCCACCACCGTCCTTGGAGGAATTGTAGGCACCGAGTGCATTGGGACCAGGTGTGGTGCTCAGGCAGGTGTCAGTTGCGGCAACATTCTCGCAGGGGAACACTCGGTCCCGGAAACGGCTATAGATTCCGAATACTTCGTAGTGGCCGAATCCAGGCTCGAAAGCCGCCTTGACGATGATGTCCGGTGAGGGATTGAACGAATAGTTTGCAGCGTTGGTACAGGTGGTCAGATTAGTGGTGGAGCTATAGGTACAACCTGTCACGGCTCCGTTGTAGAGTCCGCCCCCTGCACCGGCCGAGCCGATCAAGAAGTTGTTCGCGTTGCCGTGAGTAGTAATGGTCTCCTGCGAGTTTTCCACCGCGAATCCGAGCCAGGCTTTGTTGTTGAAGTTCTTCACGACGCGCAGACCAAACTGACGAGCCCAACTGAAACCCACGTGGTATTGGGCATCAATCGTCATGGGCAACGCTTCGGTGCGGTTGTCCATGCCATGAGTGGTTTCGGTCACGAGACTCCACATCTGCCCACCGGTGACGCTCCAACCGTTCTGAAAAGCGGCCTGTCCCCAGAACTGCCGTTGCCGCATCGTGTAGCTGTTGCTCTGGTTGTTGTTGGAAGTCACACCGGCCGAGAGGAAGTCGGCCTCCACGTATCCGGTGAGCTTCACATCTTTAAGCACACCTTCCGCCAGTAACCCGACACGGGACTGGCGGCCGGAACTGAAGAACTCGGACATTGCGCTTTGGGAAGCGCCGGGCATTGTCAACGAGTTGAACGGAGTGTTGACGTCGGCGGCCAGTGCTCGCGAACGGCGCACCGCTTCAGCTGCGAAGAATCCTACTGGGGTGAGAGTCACTCCCTTGTAGCGAAGCGACAGCGGAGACTCCGAGAGGTTTTTCTGAGTTTCCTGCAGATTAACCACCGTGTTGGCCATGGCCCCTTGCAGGTCGGTTACATTGCCCTTCAATTCTGTGACGGATTGCTGCTGCTGGTTAGCAACGGCAGCGGCAGCATCCGCCCGTGCCGCTGCGTCAGTGGCGGCGGCTTGCGCCTGTTGTGCAGAGGCGTCTCTCCGCTTCAGTTCATCCCGCATTTCCTGAATCTGTTGCTGTTGTTGCGCCAAGGCGGCCTGTTGCGATGCAAGAGCGTCTTTCAGCGCTTGCACGTCCGCCGCCGTAATTGCCGGCGCCGTTGTTCTTTTCTTCGCTGTTTTCGGCGCAGCGCTGGTTTGGGCAACCAGTCCTGTCGCCAGCAATACAATGGCGCACACTGTCCACGCAGACTTCATCTTCCTCTCCTTTTTCCCCTGATGGAATGGAGCTCCCTCATGCTTAAGGGGGCGCTATTTTACTTGCTTGATTGCTTCTTTCACTTTGGCTGCGACGTTCTCTGGCAATGGAGCATAAGCCAGAGCAGTCGTCATCTTCTGGCCATCGGAAACCATCCAGCTCAAAAAGTCGGTAATGAACTTGCCGTTGGCAGGGTTCTTTGACTGGGCAGGAATCAGTAACCAGGTGAAGCTGGAGATAGGATAGGCGTCTTTGCCCGGAGAGTTCGTAATTGAGACGCGGAAATCGGCAGGCATCTTAGCGGCGGATGCTGCCGCCGCCGTGACGCTCTCCAGAGAAGCCTTCACGAACGTTCCTGCGGCGTTCCTCACACTACCGTAGGGAATGTTGTTCTGAACGGCATAGATGAGTTCCACATAGCCAATCGCCCCGGACATCTGGCGAATCAGACCCGACACGCCTTCGTTTCCTTTGTTCCCGACTCCGACCGGCCACTTCACTGATGTGTCGCTGCCAACCTGGGTCTTCCAATCGGGGCTCACTTTCGATAGGTAGTCGGTCCAGATAAAAGTCGTCCCGCTGCCGTCCGAACGGTGTACGACGATGATGTCCTTGTCGGGAAGGTTGACACCTGGATTTGCGGCCGTAATAGCTTTATCGTTCCACTTAGAGATCTTTCCCAGGAAAATTCCCGACAGTGCTTCTGGGGTGAACTTCACTTCGCCCGTTACGCCCGGAATGTTGTATGCCGGAACTACCGCGCCAAGCACGGTGGGAAAATTCAGAATCTTGACCTTGGAATCCTGCAACTGCTTGTCGGTCATGGGCATGTCACTGGCGCCGAAATCCACGGTGCCCGCCGTGACCTGTCGGATACCGCCCCCGCTGCCAATCGATTGGTAGTTGATTTGAACTTCGGGATGAAGGTTGTGGTATTCACTGAACCACTTCGAATAGATGGGATAGGGAAAAGTAGCGCCGGCTCCGTTGAGCGTGGTCTGTCCCACGACCGGCAAGGCCAGAAGCACACACACACACAACAGCACAAGTTTGCGCATCACCAGATCATTCCTCCTTATTGGGAATCAATGACCTCGTTCTATCGGCGCAGTGTTAAAGGACGGTTACAAATGAGTGAATTTCTGATGAATGGGTCCTGTAGATGGAGCGATCTTGCAGGAAAAGAAGAAGGTTAGGAACGAGAGCCTCAGTCTTGCCGCGCTTTGCTGAGATGCAAGATTTCGCGCGGAAACAGCGTATTTCCCGGGAACTCTCGGTGCAGGTCGGCGAGCAGTTGGATCGCGCGTGAATTGTCCTTTTCCCTCACGTATGCGATTGCCAACAAAATGCGGGCAAAGGGCGCGAGATAGCGGCCGTGATCGGCCGTCTTCTGCAGGTCGGCAATACCGCCCTTCTTATCCGCGGGCAGGCCGCCCATGCGCAGCAACCAGCGCACGGGAGCCGCCATGCTCCCGATGATGTACTTGCTGAATCCGGTCGCGAGCAGGGCGTCATAGCAGTCGGGACAAACGGAAAGCAGTTCCTGCGCCGAAGAAGAAGCCTGTTTCGTGTAGTGCAACGAGGCGAGATTGCGTTTATCGATTAGCGCGGCATAGTCCGCCTGTAAGCCTGAGGAGAGTGTCAACGCAAAGAGTCCATCGCGATCCTTCGGATCTTTTGCCAGCTTGGCGCGGGCGAGATTCTCGGCCCGCGTGATCGCATCCTGAAAACGACTGCGAAGAGCGGGATCGGGCGTCACTTTCGGACGATCGGCGAAGGCATCATCGTTCTCATAGAACTGCGATTCCAAAATTCCCAAGCGGTTGAACTCCGAGAAAAGAATCCCGGCGGCCTCGCTGACAGGACCAATGGGATCTTCCGGATGCATCTTTTGCCAGGTTGTGAAGTCCTGCTGCGCTCCCGCGAAATCGAGGTTGTAGAGACCCGAGAATCCGCGATCCAGCGCGGACGGGCTGGCTGTTCGTGGCAGGTCCTCTGCGTGCGCGACCGAAAACAGCACACTGCAAAGCGCAAGGATCGTGACCCTGCCCCATGCCCTCGCATTTGAAGTCCAGCACATGTTATCTAGGCACGAGATGGTCTATCATCCTTGAACTCTAGTAAGTTGCAATCCCATAGATAAACGACCACTGACTAGTTGGATGACATGTTGCAACCAAACCACACGGGCATTTGTAAATCTTCTGTCAAATCGGGCAGCTCTCCTCTCCGATCCTGACAGCGCCGAACCTTCATGAGTGATCCCCAAATCCGCTACGCACCTGGTTGGCCAGGCATTCCTCCGCGCTGGACTTCGAGCGCCAAGACCTGCGCCGGAACCGCACTCAACCAGCACAGTAAGGTCTGGTTCACGCTGAGCCATGGAATTTTGAACGAGGTCTACTTCCCGCGCGTGGATCAAGCGTGTACGCGCGACATGGGATTCATCGTCACCGATGGGCGCGAGTTCTTCTCGGAAGAAAAGCGGCACTGCACCTTCGAGAATCGCCCGTGCGAGCTGGGGATCCCGGTGTATGAATTGATCAATACCGATCTCTCGGGTCGCTATCGGATTCACAAAGAAGTATTCAGCGATCCCTACCGGAACGTGGTCTTGCAGAAAATTCGGTTCGAACCGTTGCGCGGGCAACTGTCGGATTACCGGCTGTTCGCATTGCTGTCGCCGCACCTGGCAAACTGCGGCTACGGAAACACAGGATGGATCGGCGATTACAAGGGCTTCGCCATGTTTCTTGCCGAGCATAGCGGCGCAACTTTAAGCCTGGCCTCTTCAGCCCCGTGGAAAAAGATGTCGGTGGGCTTCGTGGGCGTTTCTGATGGGTGGCAGGATCTGTCACAGCACTTCGAAATGCTGTGGGAGTACGAGCGCGCCGAAAACGGAAACATCGCATTCACGGGCGAGATCGATCTCGCCGCGTGCAAAGGCGAATTTGTGATTGCCTTAGGCTTTGGCTCGATCTGGAGCGAGGCTGGACAGCAGGCACGATCGAGCCTGTCCGAGGACTACGCCGATCTTCGGAAGCACTACATCTCGCAGTGGAAGAACTGGCAGGACAAACTGTTGCCGCTGGACAACCCGTTGCGAGAGCACGATCTCTATCGATCTTCGACCGCAGTCCTGCGCACGCACGAATCGAAGGACTTTCTTGGCGGCATCATCGCCAGCCTCTCTATCCCTTGGGGATTTGACAAAGGAGACGAAGATCTCGGCGGATATCACCTGATCTGGCCGCGCGATCTGGTGGAGACCGCTGGCGCGCTGCTGGCCGCCGGAGCAGTCATCGATGCTGTTCGCGTGCTCCGCTATCTCGAAGCCACGCAGGAAGCGGCCGGCAATTGGGCACAGAACCTGTGGCTCGACGGACGTCCTTACTGGAGCGGCATCCAGATGGATGAAACCGCGTTTCCGATCCTACTCGTCGATCTGATCCGGCGTGAGGCTCCGGAAGCCTTGGGCAAACTTGACCGCTGGTGGCCGATGGTTCGCAACGCGGTGAGCTTTATCGTTCGCAACGGTCCGGTGACACAACAGGACCGGTGGGAAGAGGATGCGGGGTATTCCCCGTTTACATTGGCGGCCGAAATTTCCGCGCTGCTGGCGGCTGCAGAAGTTGCCGACCTCACGGGACATCCCGATCAGGCTCAGACCATGCGCGACACCGCGGACGCGTGGAACGACAACATCGAGCGTTGGGTCTATGCCGAAGGTGGCGATCTGGCACAGCAACTCGGCGTCTCGGGATATTACGTGCGTATCGCGCCGCCGGACACTGATGGTGCTGCTTCGCCGACGCAAGGATTCGTTCCGATCAAGAACAAACCTCCAGGAGAGGATGGCGAGCGCGCTTATCACATCATCAGTCCTGATGCGCTGGCGCTGGTGCGTTTCGGACTGCGCGACCCGGAAGATCCCCGCATCATCAACACCCTACGGGCAATCGATGCGCTGCTCGCAGTCGAACTTCCCCAGGGACCCTGTTGGTATCGATATAACGGGGACGGATACGGCGAACACCGTGACGGCTCGGCATTCGATGGCACCGGCATCGGCAGACCGTGGCCGCTGCTGGCCGGAGAGCGCGGACACTATGCGCTGGCTGCTGGTCATCGCGACGAGGCCGAAGCTTTGCTCACCGTCATGGAGAATTCGACGTCCGGACAAAGCCGGCTGCTTCCCGAACAGGTCTGGGACGCCACCGACATTCCTGCGTTGGAGCTATTTCGCGGCAAGCCATCCGGATCAGCTTGTCCACTGGTCTGGGCGCACTCGGAGTACATCAAGTTGCGGCGGTCGATTCGCGACGGCAGGATTTTCGATCAGCCACCGCAAACGGTACAGCGGTATCTGAAGGAGAAGCGCGTTCGTCAGATCTTCGGATGGCGATTCAATAACAAGACGCGCAGCATTCCGGGAAACAAGACTTTGCGGATCGTGCTGCTGTCGGCGGCGCGCGTTCACTGGAGCATTGACAACTGGCAGACGGCACATGACACGGACACACGTGATACCGGGCTTGGCATTCACGTTCTCGATGTACCGACCGCTTCACTGCCTGGCGGCGGCGAGGCGGTCTTCACGTTCTTCTGGCCGAAGGAAAATCGTTGGGAGGGCACGGACTTTCGGGTGAAGGTGGAGTAGCGGCGACGTCCATTGGCGCTGGCACGATCCCGCGCAAACTTGCCTGATGGCTTGTCGACATTTGCTATTGCCGGGACGTACGCTATCCCAATGGCAAAGATAATCCAGTTCAAAGTGCCGAACGCGGTGCACCGCCGATTGAAAGCTCGCGCGAACCGCGTAGGATTGAGTTTGGCGGATTACGTACTATCGGAGATTAAGGAATTCGCAGACAAACCAACCTTGGCCGAGATGCGAATACGCCTACATCGACGAAAACCAATCCTCGTCGCGATTGACACGGCCCGCATGGTCCGCGAAGAAAGAGATGCAGGGGTCCGTACATCATCCAAGCGGGTCCCTTAATAATTAGAACTGCGTTTCCAGGCACGGCTACAAACCGTGCCGTTCAGTCCGCGCTCGCGTAGCTCAACTCCACCACCGTGCAATCATCACTCAGTGGATTCCCTGCGCAGAACTCGGTGACGGCCGCGAAGATTCCCTCCAGCGTTGGGGATTTCGATGCCGCAGCCTCCAGGCGTGAGTCCTCGAAGAAATCTCCCATCGCGTTCTCCGCTTCGGTGACACCGTCGGTTACGAGGATGAAACGGTCGCCGGATTTCATCTGACAGGTCGCACTCTCAAAAGTCGCGTCTGGAAGCAATCCGACCGGCACGTTTCCGTGCGGGGGACGCATTACCTCGCCGTTGCAGACAAGGAGCGGTGGGACGTGTCCGCAATTTACATATTCGAGTTCGCCGTCGCGCTTCAGCCGCACCAAGAGCAGGGTCGCATATTTCTGGCCGCCCATCTTCTCTGCGAAGAAGCGGTTCACTGCGGTCACCACGTCGATCAGAGACATGCCCGCGATCAAATGCGAATAGATCATGGCCTGCAAGCTCGAGGCCAGCAAGGCGGCTGACACACCCTTGCCGCTTACATCGGCAAGCACGACCGCGAGGCCCTCCTTGGTGTTTACCGCATCGTAGAAGTCTCCACCAATTTCCTTACACTGGAGATTTCTTGGCCGCATCTTCGCGAATGGAACTTCAGGAATTTTCACCTGCATCAGCAACTGCTGGATGCTGGCCGCAATGCTTAATTCCTGCTGGTAGCGCCGCGCTTCTTCTTCCGCCTGCACAAGGCGCGCATTTTCGATGAGCGACGCGGCTTCTGTCGCGATCGCGTGCAGAATCTCCTGGCTTATGCCACTGATGTCGCGCGAAGCGAAGCGGGAGTCGACGTACAGAACTCCCATCGCCTGTGCCGCGCTAGCCAAGGGAGGAGGAGTCTGTGCGTCTCGCGTCTCGCGCATCTGCAATTTTCGTAGCGGGATACATACGACGGTTCGCAAATCGTAAGCCACAATACTGTGGCGCCCAGCAAGATCCAAAGACTGGCTGGTATCAGTCAACAAGAACTCCGAATTCGACCGCAGCGACTCTTCCAGAATCGAGTGTGAAATTGTCTTGTCGTCGAGCAGTGGCTCCTTGTTCCGATTGCGGCCAGCCTGAAGCCGCAGATTTCCCTCGTCATCCTTAAGAAACACAAACGCGCGTTCAGCCTTGGTGAGTTCGAGAGTGACGTCGAGCATCGTGATGAGAATCTCATCGAGTACGCCGACGGTATTCAGCTTGCGTGCAGCCTCCAGGAAAAGACGCAGCTTCTCGAGGTCGGTCGCCTCTTGTTTAATCTGAATGCCCGAGATCTGGCTCAGGAATTCGCGGGCCGTGTTCGAGGTCGCATGGGCCGGATTGAACAAGATGTAGGCGGAATCGCGCGCACCGAATTCCAGGCGATCCCCGCGCTCCAATTTCTGACGCTGAATGCGTTCTCCGTTGACGAAAGTCCCGTGCTTGCTGCCGAGGTCCTCAAGAAAGAATTCCTGGCCTTCCTGCATGATCTGCGCGTGATCGCGCGACACGCGCGGATCAGCAATCACCAGATCCTTGTCGACCTTCCGCCCAACGGTGAACGGAGTGCGATTCAGAACGATATTCTTCTGCTCACTTCCCTGGACAAAGACAAGCGCAGGAAATACTCCTGAGCCGGAGCTGTGATGGCTCGATTGACTAATGGTGTTGAGGGCCATGAATGGTCAACAGGCCGCGGTGTGCCCGCAGTCTCAAAGCGGCGCAGTAGGCAGCTTCTCAGCCAACAGACTACTCTGACGCTGAGCTTTGCCGCAAGACGAGCGGATCATGCGATATCGGCTGATTGGCGCAAAGCGTTCGTCGCGAAGTCAGCAGAAGAGCGTAGGCTGTGATTGGTATCGCGAAGCTGGGATAAAATGGCAATCCCCACGCCTTTTGCACGGTCTGCCCCGGCAGGAACAGCAGCGATATCACCAAGGCAGCCGCTGCGACAAAAGGCCAGACTACCGCGACCGCGGTAATGGTCACAAAGAAACGCGACAGGCGGCTCTTCTCCCATAGCCATCGCGATGATCGCACTGCCATCATCAGTCCAGGTATGAGAAGCACCTGATTGTACGGCGCGAACATTGGAATGATGAGCAGCGTCGTGGCCAGAGTTGCAGAGAGCGACCAATGAAACTCGGGACTCGTCTCGTGGCTGCGTCGCACACTCCATGCAAATGCAAATAGCAGGCCGATCAGCAGCACCGATGCGACGCGTCCCCACATCGGCGAGAGGACCACGTCCAGCACTGAGTTTCCTCCGCCGGTATAGCGGTAATACTCCGCCATCGCCTTGCGGAATTCACTGATCCAGCCGGGGAGTATGATCTCGCCCGCACCCGCCAGGGCCATCATTGCCAAGATGAATCCAAACAGCAGGCGCTGCCGTTCGCGCCAGTTGCCCAATGTCCAGACAAACAGCCAGGCCATCACGAGAAACACGAGCTGAGGCTTGATCGTGGCCAGCGCGAGCAGGATACCCGCTAAAACGAAATGACGGCGCGTAATGGCGAACATCGCACAGGCGATCAGAGCGCTCACTAGAACCGTCAACTGCTGTAGTTTGAGTCCCTGTATTGCCGGAAAGCAACTCAGAGTGAGCAGAACCCAGATCAGCTGGCCGGTCAGAGACAGGCGCCATCCAAGTGTCTGCCACCACAGCCAGACCGTGAGTGCCATCAGGATCACGAACAACCAGAAGAAGAGCTTGTGTGCAGTGGAGAATGGCAAGTGAATCGTCGGAGCCAGCAGAAACACGACGTAGACGGGATAGGCAAACGCCTGCTGATCCTTGGGGTCGTTCGGACGCAGAGGATCGAGCAGGCGTCCGTAGTATCCAACTTGAATTTCTCTTGTGATGTCAGTGCTGTAAGGATCTCGCCTGTGCAACAACAGCTCCCGCGCCCCCAGCCAGCGCGGATAAAGGTCCGATAAATTTCCGCGCGGAGCGCCTCGCTCGGCGGACTCGGCCTGCTGATGAGGAACGGCGATGGCCTGGACCCAAATCCACATGGACGCGGCCAGCAGTCCCGCTCCGATCACCGCGAGTACATTTTTTGACATTTCACGCAACCGCGGAATCTGGGAGCGTCTGGTTCGCGCCGCGTCGCTTTATCTCACGGTAGAAAGCAAAAAGCCACCACACCAGAAATACTGCCATCAGGCTGATCCTCGACCAACGCAACCAAAGAAAAAACCATACAGGGCTGATCAGAAGAGGAATGACAGGAAGAATCAAATCTCTTCTGAGATTGATTCTGGCATCTTGCCGACAAACATAATCGTTTACCACAGCCAGAGGCACCAATAACATAGAAAGGTCATAACTATTGGTGCTATAGCCGACAAGCAGCGCCGAAATCAGAGCGGCTGCAAAACACATTTTGAAAGAATCCCGGTTTCGGGCCGCTTTCTTCAGCAAGGCTGTTGCGATGAGCAGCACTGCCGACAGTGCCAGAACCACTACTTGCAGAATGCCGGGGACTTCGCCTCCTGAGTGCCATCCGGCGATAAGGCCCAGCAGGTTTGGGAGTTGCCGTGCCGGGATGCCTCCGAACGCCGGGTTGGAAACGATGTGCAACGCGTAAGCCGGATATGCCATTGCGCCATGCCATCCGGTGAGCGTCACTGAAATACACGCCAGAACAACAGCCATCACGCCGAATCCAAGCAGAAACCTTCTGCCGCGCCAGATGGCCAGAATAAGGGCCAGCGGCAGAATAAGGTGGTACTTGAAGAGTCCCATCCCGATCCAGCACCCGGCAAGAAGATCCGCATTGCGGTCGAGTGCCCGGAAACCCAGTACAACGATGAGTAATAGCAGAATCGCGTCCTGGCCCTGGTGAAAATTGGCCAGCACGGGGAAGAAGGCCAGTTCGATCAACAGTAGCTTCCAACTCGGAAAGCGTGCGAGAGCTTGGAGCAATGCTCGAAGGAGAAAGGCGACTCCCAACAACATTCCCACGTTGAGCGCGTTCCACAGCACAAAGGCGTCACGGTATGGAAGGAACGTCAGGGGCAGAAAAACTAATGCTTCGAAGGGAGGGTGAATGTAGGGCAGCGGCCCCCGCCTGATCTCTGTATTGGCGGCGAATTCCCGTTGAACAGCCTGCTGAGTGGCAGTTTCGTACAGGTGGGGTCCGAGCCCACTGCGCAAAATCCTTCCAGCCGTGTAGAAGACAGTGAAGTCCGGATCGCCTCGTGCAATCCGATCGCGCACGTTCCACAGGAAGAAGGCGTGCATGGACAGGACAGAAATCACGAAAATCCAACCCATCCCCCGATACCGCATGGAAATCGGGAGTTCCGAATTTGGTTTGGCGGTCAGAATGGCACGCGATTGTACCGCGCCGGCATCGCAGACGGCCATGAGGGGATGATTTGTTGGAAAGCCAGCGCCGGCAGCCAATACAGAGTAACGGACGTCCAGAACACCTGAAATTATCCCTCCAACTCCGCTTTTTTCCGAGCTTTACATGGTTACCGTTGGGTGTCCCGGGAGGTGCAAGAAATTGTCACTTTTCGCCCATTTGCAGGTTATGATTAGCCTAGTCGAATGGTGTTCGCGAGTCGCGGAAGGTCCCAGCCAGGGCTCCGAGGAACCATTCCCTATCGACCAACTACGGGTGGCAGGAGAAAAGAACAATGTTCATTGAGCTTGCACGCAAGCTGTGGTGTGAACAGGACGGGCAGGACATCGCTGAGTACGCCGTGATGCTGGCAGTGATTCTCGTAATTGTCGTTGGAACGATTCGCCTGATCGGATCGAACGCCAACAACGTGTTCTCCAACGTTGCCAGTTCAATGCAATAACGACACCGAGAAAAGATTAGGGATAGAGCGGCATTCTTCCGCTGATTCGTGGCGGTGAGTGTGCGCTCCAGGGACATGGCATGAATCGAACACGTTTGCTGATGATCGGGTTTCTGGCATTGGCCGTCGGCTTCTTTGTAAGTGTCTACGTCTACAAGAGGTTGCAGGTGAAGGGTGGAGGCGCCACTGACGCCGGCGCGGAAGTCATGGTGGCGGCGAATGATTTGCAGGTGGGCGCACGCGTGGAAGAGCGTGACATCCGGATCATTCGTATCAACAGTTCCGATCTCCCGCCCGGCGCACCCAGAGCAAAGAAAGATGTTTTGGGTCGCGGCGTGATCGTCCCGATCTCCAAAGGTGAATTCATCTTGCCCAACCGGCTGGCGGGCGAGAACGCGGGCTCTGGCCTGCCTTCGCTGATTCCTCCAGGAATGCGTGCGGTGTCGGTGAGGGTCAATGAAGTGATCTCTGTTGCTGGATTTGTCACTCCAGGAACGCGCGTGGATGTTCTGCTAACCGGGTCACCGAACGGATCGGGCGAGCAACAAACGACAACGGTTTTGCAGAATGTTGCTGTGCTGGCTTCAGGCCGCACTCTGGAACGAACATCGAGCGGCGAGGCTCAGAACACTGCGGTCATCACCTTACTGGTCACTCCCGACGATGCCCAGCGTCTGACTCTGGCGAGTTCCGAGGGGCACATCCAGCTTGCTTTGCGGAATCCTCTCGACACGAAGCAAGACGAGGTACCGGCTTCCAACTCGAGAGGGTTGTTTCGAGGAGGCGTGCCTACTCCAGCGGTCATACGTCGAGTGGTTCCCCACATGGACACGCCGGTCAAACCTCCGCAGACGACTCCGAGTGGAGTCAGTGTTGAGGTGTACCAAGGCGACAAGAAGATGGACGTTGTCAAATTTCCAGACGAGGGCTCCGAAACCAAGTGAAGCCGACGGGTGCGACCCTGCTGAAGACCTCATTGGCCACCACCAAGTTTCCGCACAGGGAGATCAATCTGAAAATGAATGTTCGCGCGACTATCTCCGGGTGTGTGCTTCTCGCAGCACTGTTCGTCGCCCCTGCTTTTTCAGAAACTTTGCAGCAAACTGATAGTGGAGCACCACCGCAGAATCCTGCGACGGAAACGCAGACCACGACTCTTCCTGCGCAGGCGCAACCAGCGCCGGGATCGGCTCCGTTGCGCGTCATGGTGGGTAAGTCACTGCTGATCAACACTACCGAGCGGTTGAAGCGTATTTCGATCACGGATGACGCTATTGCCTCGGCGCGTGTGATCACGCCGACTCAAATCCTGGTCCACGGCAAGACCCCCGGTGAGGTTTCTCTGCTCATTTGGGATGAACTCGAACGGTCACGCAGCTTTGATTTGCGCGTGGATGTGGATGTCAGCGCTTGCGCCGAAGAAGAGCACCGCGTATTCCCGGATGAGCAAATCACGGTCACTCCTTCTCGGGCAGCGATCGTCCTTTCCGGTCACGTTTCAACCGAGGATGTTGCCAAGCGCGCCGGTGAACTCGCCAGCGCCTACTCGCCCAGAGTTGTCAATGTCTTGACCTTTGGTCCCGTCGGCTCGCAAGAGGTGTTGCTGCAGGTAAAGTTCGCCGAAGTTGACCGCACCGCGCTGACGCAATTGGGAGTTAACTTCTTCTCCACGGGCGCCACCAATACAATCGGCACGGTCACAACCGGCCAGTTTGGCGGTTTCGGGGCACAGAACCTGACACAAACGAGAGGGCCCAATGGCACCGTCACGAGTGTCACGGGTGAAACGATCAGTAACGTTCTGAATCTGTTTCTGTTCCGGCCCGACATTAACTTCGGAGCGGTCATCCAAGCGCTGCAAACCAAGAACCTTCTGCAAATCCTTGCTGAGCCGAACTTGATCGCCGTGAATGGAAAAGAAGCGAGTTTCCTCGCCGGAGGCCAGTTCCCCTTCCCGATCGTGCAGCCTGGCAATGGTTTCACCGCCGTGACGATCTCATTTAAAGAATTTGGCGTTCGCCTTCAGTTCACGCCCGTCATCATGCCAAACGGGAATATTCATCTGAAGGTGGCACCTGAAGTAAGCACTTTGGACTTCGCGAATGCATTGACGCTCCAGGGCTTTACGGTCCCTGCACTCAGTACCCGAAGAGCCGAAACCGAATTTGAATTGCAGGATGGCCAGAGCTTCGTCATCGCCGGGCTGATGGACAATCGCGTTACGGACATCTACAACAAGATTCCCGGCCTGGGAGACATACCAGTCCTTGGCACCTTCTTCCGAAGCAAGAGCCTGCAGAAGAGCAATTCTGAACTCATGGTCCTGTGTACGGTGAAGCGGGTTTCTCCAAATGTTGATCAACCGACTGGCCCTAAGACACCGGAGTCATATCTGGACCAGAGCAAGTTTGACCATAAGTAGCATTTTTCTGAAAGTGTTGGGAGATATCGCAGGTTTGGTGGGGATAGGGGCCGCACGCAAGCATGCCAGAGTTATCGGTCGTCATCGTCGCCACTGACAATGAACAGCGCGCGCTGCTCCAGGTGCTCGTTGACGGCACGAGTGTGGCTCGCACTGCGCACAGCTGCGCTACTTTTCCGGTAGCTGCCGCTGACCCAGTCACGCGCCGGGTACGAGCCGCTAATCCCGATGTCACCCTGGTAGATATTCCTGCTGACAATCCTCTCGTTGCCCTGCGCGCCATCGAACTGCTTCATCAGGAGATGCCCGAGGGAGCCATCTTCGCCATCGGAACCCTGAATCAGCCGCAGGTCATCGTCAATGCCATGCGCGCGGGCGCACGCGAGTTCATTGAGCGTCCTACGACGACCACCGACCTCCTGGAAGCGTTCGTCCGACTGACTACAGCGCAGCGCCGAAGCCGACAAGAGGGGATCCGAGGCAAAGTTTTCTCGGTGATCAATGCCAAGGGTGGAAACGGCGCAACCACGGTGGCGGTAAATTTGGCACTGGCGCTGCAGTCGGCCTACGGACAGTCGGCACTGGTCGATCTGGCTCCGCTGGGTCACGCCGCACTCCACATGAATTTGAAACCCGCGTTCACAGTGGCCGATGCCACGCGCAACCTGCACCGCATGGACGCTTCCCTTCTCGAAAGCTTTATGACGCGGCACAGCGGTGGCCTGCAGTTGCTCGCGGGTACGAATATTCCTGCGGCGGTCGATCCTTCCACCGCGGAGTTTGTGCGTCTGTTCGACATGCTGGTCACACATTTCCGGTATGTCGTGGTCGACGCTTCGTCGCGTTTTGACGCGGCCACTCGTCTGATCGCGAGCCTGTCGGAGACCGTGCTACTCGTCGCTTGCAGTGATGTCGCTTCGCTGTGGAGCGCTGCCCGCGTGCAGCAATACCTTGGAGAGACGGGAAGCCGTGAGCGCGTCCGACTGGTATTGAACCGATTCCGCAAGGTTCCGGGATTCAGCGAAGCCGACGCCGAAACTGCCGTCGGCGCAAAAGTATTGTGGCGCGTGCCGAATCAATATTTCGCCGTTTCCAGCGCGATCGACCGTGGCACGCCGGTGATGGATCAGCGCAATTCCGAGATCGCACGCTGTTTCTCCGGATTGGCGCAGGAGTTAACACGCAACGACGCCGATGTGAAACGAGCGGCCTGGTCGCTGTTTAAGTCGGTTTAGAATTTAAGTAGTCTTCGGTAAAACATGGCAAACCTTCAATCCTTCGAACGGACCGACTACCAGCAGGTAAAGGCCGACCTGCACCGCAAGATTCTCGACCAACTCGACCTCGAGAAACTGGGCAAGACCTCAGGTGATTCGGCCCGCGATGAAGTGCTGGTCGTTATCCGTAGAGCTGTCAGCGGTGAAGCTGTGCCGCTCAGTTTCGCCGAGCGCGAACGGCTCTCGCGCGAAATCCTGGATGAGATTTTCGGCTTGGGCCCGCTCGAGCAACTCCTCAAGGACCCCAACATTTCTGACATCCTGGTCAATCGCTACGACCGCGTATACGTCGAGAAGGCCGGGAAGCTCGAATTGACCTCGCTGGCGTTCAAGGACAATACCCACCTGATGCAGATCATCGAGCGCATCGTCTCGCGTGTCGGACGCCGCGTTGACGAGTCCTCTCCGATGGTGGATGCGCGCTTGGCCGATGGATCCCGTGTTAACGCCATCATTCCTCCGCTTGCCATCGACGGTCCCTGCCTCTCGATCCGCCGTTTTGGACGCGAACCCGTTACTGCCCGTCAGATGATCGAGAATCAGACTCTGACCGAGTCGATGCTGGAGCTTCTCTCGGCAATGGTCAAGGGGCGCCTGAATATCCTCGTTTCCGGCGGTACTGGCGCCGGAAAGACAACTCTGCTGAATGTGCTCTCGGGATATATCCCCAACTCTGATCGCATCGTGACCATCGAAGACGCGGCGGAATTGCAATTGAAGCAGGAGCATGTCGTCCGGCTCGAAACTCGCCCGCCCAACATCGAAGGCAAGGGGGCGGTTCGACAGCGGCAATTAGTAATCAACAGCTTGCGTATGCGTCCCGACCGCATCGTGGTGGGCGAGGTGCGCGGCGAGGAAGCCTT
>AR_comb_assmDRAFT_10150709_pt1 | contig 58865 bp, 62 predicted proteins | sample ArasoioldDNA_FD_10543 | JGI IMG/M metagenome (IMG submission 10543) | reverse complement strand
ATGTGAGCAACCGCTACACCTTTACACGGAATCGAAGTTCCGTTGTTCAGGCGTTCCGGCGTGGCATCGTCTTCAATTACCTGAATTAACCCAGAAGCACCAGCGGTCCACTGAGTTGCTACATCATCGACAGTGATACCGCGAAGCAGATCAGCACGAATCGCACCATCTGCTCCACTAACTGCTAACACTGAGCTTTGGTGACGAGAAGATCCGCCGCTTGTGTAGGCTTTAATTAACTCGCCATTAGCACCTGTAAGAGTTGTATCGGCCATTCATCCTTCCTTAGGTCATTGCCATTACATCACGGATGCGAGCACCGATATTGCCCTTTTCCGTATTATCGCTCTTCAATGCTCCGAAGTATATCTCTCGGCTATCCACGCCGGGGTTATTGCTTCGCCCTGGTGGCTGCGTATCGTGTGCTCGATACCAGAGCCAATGCCTGATCCTGAATCCTATGTTGGGATCATTACGCATCGCATTCACAGCAGGCAAAATTAAATCAGCACACTGCTGGTAGGTGAGCGCGGTTCCGTAGCCATAGTTATCTTCCCGCCCGCCCTGGTAGACCTTGCCACCGTTGTCGCTTGCAATACCCCATTCAGTAATGTCAATAGGGATATTGTTCGGCGCTCCACGAGCCGCTGTTTGACTAACCAAAAGATCGGTCTTGCTTTTCCAGTTAGGTCCATACGGATGAACAACCCAACCTTGACTTAATTGGCCGAGGTTAGGAACAGCATTGAACATAAAATTAACCCAATCAGGCAAGCCACTGCCGCCATGATCAGCCTGGCAAAGTAATCTCACCGGCCGACCCGTGGCCTGGATCGCATCGTAAGCGCTCTTCCAACGCGAGGCATAATCAGAGGCACGCTGACGATAGGCAGGATCAGGAGCTTGGTTGCCATACTGATAACTAAATGAAGTCTCATTACCGAATTCGATATCAGTGACAGCGAGGTTCGCATTTAATTCAGGATGCGCCTGCCAGAAAGCTCCACCGGCACCAAAGCGACTAGCCCACGTAGCTAGGTTCTGAGCTTGAGCAACCGATGGAATAAATCCAGAGAACCCAGCCAACATCAGGACTCTGAGCCCGCGCTGAGCAGCAGCAATTATTGAACCATCTATTGATGTAGCAGCAGTACCGATGCCCCACTCAAGCCTAATTACTTTAGCATTAAGGCTCTGGCCTGCCGGTATATCGTTTCCATCGGCTGCATTGCCGACTACACCCGGCCTGAATCCTGTAGACGGTGGAGTAACTGCGCCGCCAAAGAATTTTGTTCTAACAGTCTCGCCCCATGGATTTGTAGGCGTGACGTTATTTGATGCCGTGAGTGCATTAGCATCGAACCACGGTCCCCACAAGAACGCGCAACCGCCGCAGAAGTTCTGCTGTGTATTAAATCGCGCACCAAAGAAGGTGGCTGCTTGATCAGACCAAGTTGCATTGACAGTTGAAGGCGAGCCGTTGTAGTTGCCGAATTCATTTTCCCAAATGAGATGCTTGATCTGGTTTGCCCCGGCACCAGCGATCCAAGCTGCCTGATTGAAACTGGTTGCACCGTTCGCATAGTCGTGTTTGGCAAATACTAATTGATGAATGCCATTCATACCAGCGCGAGCAGCATCATAATTCTCAAGCGCTGTGTAGCGAGCATCATCGTAACCTTCACCGCCGCCACCAGAGTTGGCCCACCACAGCGGATCGATGATCAGAACGCCCTTGTAATTTAATGTCTCACGGAAATGCAGGATGGTGGACCGCATATTCGTGTCCCAGGCATTCCATGCATTTGCATCATGGCCGTTGCCACCGAGATAACCGACTAGGTTAGGCTCGTTGGTCGGCTCGTACATAACCATCGGATCATTTCCGAGGGCATTCTTGATATCCGTGAACATCTGGTGATAGCGGAAGGCATTGCCTGGCCAATCCACATCATCAAAATCACCATCGAGTGCATCCCACGAGCACGGGATGAAATACATACCCCGCGCTGTTACTGCATCGCGCCAGTCCTTGATCTGAGCGATGATCTGCGCTTTAGTTAATTGGCCAGTAGCAGGTATCGGTGCTTTATTCCAATCGGAAGCAAGAAACCTGAAGCGAACACAGTTTGCGCCCCACGATTTAATAGTTGCACAAATGTTGGTCCGGTTCTGATACTGAGCAGCACCGAAGCTCGTGGTGATCGAGTCTTGCGTTCCCCAAACATTTACTCCCCTGAGGTGCAAGCGTGGACCGGCAGTCGAGCCAGTACGTAGCGCCGCAGCAGTCGAGCCAGACGACGGCACCACAATTGGCAAAGTCGTTGGCGGCGGTGGCGGCGGAGGTGGTGGGGGAGTTCCGCCGAATTGCTCACGAATTCTAGCTGAGTATTCGGCCTTCTCCCCAAGAGTATTAGTTAATACGCCGAAGTAGTTATCGCGGACATTGTTAGCGCCCGGTGCTGTCAGGTCATGAGCTTGACGAATTATGAAGTAACGAAGACGCGAGGCTAGGTTAGGCTTAGCCAGCGCTGTGCTAATTGTCCCATCAATTGCCGAAGCTGCTTGAGCGTAGGTCTGATCCGGTGGCCAAGAAATATTGTCATTGAGCACGTTGCCGTTGTCTGTGGCTTGCCCGAGTGACGTAATATCAATTGGAATAGTCGCCGCCGCTCCACGGTTGCCGGTAAAAGTAACGAGGCGGTCGATCTTGCCTTCCCACTGTGGGCTAAATCCCTTGGTAGACCAACCAGCAACACGACTAGCTATATCGGTGACCGTATCAAATAATTTATTAACCCACATAGGATCAGCGGAACCGCCATCCTCACCTATGCAAAGTAATCCGACTGCACGGCCGGTAGCTTGAACGGCAATGTGAGCTTCACGGAAGCGGGTAGCGTAATTAGCTGCCCTCGTCTGATAGGTGGTGGAGTTCCACCAGTCACCCGCACCTGGGGTAGCTTCAACATCTCCATATTGGTAGTTGTAAGAGGTGTCATCACCAAACTCAATATGTTTAATTGCGAACGATGCCTGAAGCTCAGGATGCGCAGCCCAAAATGATCCACCTGGCCCGAATCTATTTACCCAATTGGCAAGGTTCTGAGCTTCAGTCGTGGTCGGAGTACGACCGGTGAATGTGGCCACCGGCAAAACACGAACACCGAGCGGCGTGTATGCAAGGAAATCTGCATCCATCGTAGTCGGCACCGTGGCAATGTCATAATTGATTCTCACCAAGTCCGCGCCAATTGATTGAGCGGCTTGTGAAGTCTTGGTGCGATCCGTAGTCGCCGTTATGCCAGAAGTAACGCCGGTCGGCGCATCAGGAACAAGCTGAGCAGAAACAGCGCGCGTCAGTCCGCATACACGCAGCGTCAGGATATTGTTGCTTTGAGTAAATCCGTTATTGGTTACGCCTGGCGGTGCGAATGCTTGGCCATTGTTAGCATTTGCATAAAACTGGCCATCGCTAGGATCGCGGATCGGATTCTTGGCTGGCTCGCATACGCCGGTTTCCCAGTGATATCCCGTGGGCGGTGCAGGTAGAGTCAGCGTTACATTAGTTACATCGCCGGTTTTATTAGGAACACGAGCGCCCGCTGCTTCTGCAACCGCATCAGTATTACCGGCTTGCTTGCTCTGCTGCCACTTCTGGCGCGACCAAAGCTGCCGTGGCCGACATATAATAATTAAATACTGGTTGGTGCCTGTACGCAGCACCAGCTTGTAGCAAATGTCAGGCGTCTGATTTCCATTGGTTAAGTCATCAGCGAATTCGGCCTGACCAGGCGTGAAGTTGTGAGGGATCTGTATGAATTGCGGAGGATCGCCGTCCTGGCCTCCCTGTCGCCAGCGCACGATACCCGCGAGGTTCTTCATCGCATGGAAGGATTCTTTTTTCGTGAAGTCTGTGCGACAGAGCCCCATGGCAGGCGGGCCGCTACCGGCTGCATTGTCACCACCTTCGTCAGTTAATTTATAGACGAAGGTGCGCTTGCAACCCTGCAAGTAATTCATCACCACATTCTGAATCAGGTATTCGCCTGAGATATGCGGTGGGCAATACTGGCCTGCACTGATCGCGGGTGCAGATGGATATTGATACCAACCTGCTTCGGTCTGCCATATCGGTGTCGAATGGAATTTAAATCTAATCGTATCACCACGATTTATTCCATTGATCACATCGGCATTGTGCATCCAACCAAAGCTGGCCGATGCACTTGGGTTGGGCCATTGCTGATCAGTAGGATTGCCCCAATTGAAATCCCACATCGGGCAGGTACCCGACCAATAGGTATGGAACGAAACATAATCGGCATCGGTGTAGTCGCCACCTTTTTGCCAACCGCTGTTTGGAGGACCGCCACCAACAAAATGACCAAATGGCTGAATTGGAAGCTGGCGCATCGTAGCGGGCTCACGATTGATGCGGCCTGTGTTGAAGTCTATGTACTCTTCGCCATTTAATATAACCGTGTCAGCTTGAGACTGACGCTTTAATTGATGCTGGCGATGCAGCCAACGAATCCCTCGACCACCAGTTTTTCTATCTGTAGAAGGCGTAAGACTCTCAAGCGTATCGCCATAGAAAACATCGCCCGAGCTAAGCGCCCCTGCCCCTAAACGAGTATTTCTTCCTTCTGGTTCATTTGGACCAGATAGAGAACTAACCCCGCTCCAACCAATCGGAGGATCGGTCGGTACAACCCCTTTATTTATTGAATAGAAGTTTCCAGTGTAGTTGGTTCCCGAGGATGCTACCCGAGCAGGCGGGCCATCGAGTGCGCGGTAGAAGGGCTCACCACCATCAGCATCGAATATTTCATACGCTGCTTGAGGTGCAGCCCAAGCATTTGCATTAGTGAAATACTCACGCTCGTCCAACCCGATGAGATTGAAGATTGGTTGTTCGCCTACACCGGCAGGGCCACCAGTAAATTTCTGTCTTGTCTTAGTGGCATTGATGCAATTGATCAACCAAAATTGCGACCACTGGTGCTCAAATTCATCAGCCTTCCAAGATGGATTAAATAAACCTAATCCTCTAACGTGACGGAATCCAAGCTCTTTGATTCTGTCAATCGCGGTCTGCTGCTGTGTTTCTGAAGACAGACCCGTGTACGTAGGATGGACATTAATTCCTAAAGAATCTAGGAAATCTGCTGCTTCTGCGCAGGGAGTAAAACTAGTCGCTGCCGTCGATCCATACGTAGGCGTGACCATGGCGGGGATACCGCCATCAGATCCAAGTGCATCTAATCCGTGGCGCGAGCCAGTTGGCCCACGAGGCATAGCAAGACCACCAGGGCCAATAACCCCCGGCCTGGTTTTGCGCCTACGGATGGTCTGAGCAGCGAGCATTTACCTACCGTGTTTCTTGATCCAGTCTTCAGCAACTTTTACATTTTTGAATTCAAGATAGCCGTCGCCACGATCCTCGTAGCCAACCTCTTTATAAAACTGATTCTGAAACACATCGCTCTTAATGGTTAGCGAGTAGCCATTTGAAAGAGCTTGAATAGCAAATCTCTGTGCTGCTGTGAAAATGCCTTGGCCCTCTTCGTTAACTTGAAAGCGAGTCCATTCCCAATCCTCACCATTTTGTAAAATGGTAGCCATTGCGATTTCTGTTTCATCACGAAACCAATGGATCACTAATCCTTCTTGCTCCCAAGCCTGCACAGAGACTTCCATGCCATCAACAGCTAAACCATTTTTAACATATTCGATATTCATTACACGAAGTCCAATCCGCCCTCGAAGCCATAGATATCAGTGGCGCTCTTAGCTATATACCCAATGATGCTTTCTGCGTTGGGCGTAGTTGGAAGCGTCGGTATACCTGAAGCTCGTGGCCATTTAGCTGGCGACAAGCTATATCCAGTCCTGCCTCCTGTTGCATCTTGCCGAACCATGAGCGTTGCTGATTTGCCAGCCGACCAATTGGTAAAACTGACCTTGAGCCCATTAGCTCCAAGAGTGACTATCACAAAAGCATCTTGCTTATCAGCCATCGTGACAGCTTGATTGGCAGTAATTGTTCCAAGGTCCACCAGCGTCGGGGCAGAACTTCCTCCACCCCCGACAGGCGGATTATCAGAAATAGGAGAAATTCCGTAATTAGCTCTTGCCTCAAGCGACGGAATAGAGTTCTGTTGGAACGAGCTACCACTTACCTGAGAAAACTCAGTAGCAACAATTCTATAAGTAAGGCTCGTTCCATCAGAAACAATGCAAGCACCACTTAAACTACGGAAGTAGCATCCGAAAACAGTGATTATTCCATTAGTGGCACGGATATGTCCAAGCCCTGCATTGCCTCGGAATATATCTCCATCAAACCTGACTATTGAATTCGATGAAGTCTGAACAGAAACATCGTAGGCCATCGCATTTGTAGGCGCAGCCCAATAGTTGTTGGAGAAATTGTATTCCCCAATCGTAGAGATATCTACGTAACGCGAGCAGATGCCTGTGAACTTATTCCTAGAGAAGTTGATCGGGCCAAGCGGCTGATCAATAGAAGTAGTGATACCAAATTGAGTATTGCCGGTAATCCCACCAGCAAATTTATTACGCTCGATATCAGCCTGGCCACCACCAAGCACGATCCAGTTATGGTTATTACCGAAGAAGTTATCAGCAATTAATATACGAGAACGTGCGCCGGAAACAACACCACGGCAAGGCAAGCCCCAACTAATGTGGTTGCCGATGAATTTCTGGTCGTAGCTCGCATTAGCATCAGCCACATTGCCATCAAACATCTGTAAGCAATAGCCGGTGCCAACAGCAGTATCGAATTTACAGAAAAGAACCTCAACATCAAAGTCCGACGAGATGTAAAGGCCATGATGTAAGCCACTGGCAGCATCACCGAAATTATAAAAATCACAGTGAGATACACGAACAAACCTGCCACGCGAGCCAGAGCCTTGTGAGTTGGTCAGAATTGGAGTTGATGCATTTACTCCACTTCCTCCATAACCATCAAACCAGCATTGATAAGCTTCGACGCTGCCAAGCCAATTTACGTTGGACGATACACGAAGAGCAGAAGTGAAATTATCAAAACCACACTGAAATGCCTTCATGTACCCGCTTGAGCCATCAGCATGAACTGCATCAAATCGACCACCCGCTGCGATGATCGATGGTCCAGTTATGGTCAAAGCATGAAGCTCAAGCGAGCCCGTACTTGATAACTGGAAGAACTTATTGCTGGCCGAGCTATTCTCGTTATCGGTTATTAGATTAGTTGCATCAAATCCGGCACCGATAATTTTTACGTGCTTGGCACCGATCTGGATTGGCTGGCTGATATCAAATTCAAAATCAGCAGCTTCCAGAACGATGGTCCCGCCCTTAGGAGGCAGAACGTTAACCGCATTTTGTAAGGAGTTGCGGTTAGTGAGTGAATCGGCAGCGGCAGAGACTCCTAGTACCGAGGCAGGTAACCAGAATCCCCCGCCGCCACCTCCACCAACAGCAGCTACAGCAGAATCGATGTAGCTTTTTATGTTGGCAGCCCATGACTCAAGCTTCTGCTTGCTTAATTCAGTCCGTAGACCAGCATCGGTTTCATTACGGAATATTGTGTCAGGGAATGCGGGAAAATCTGGCATAGCGAATCAGAGCTTGAAGATTCGGTTTGCAGTGTTATCCCACTGGATCGAAATATCTCCCCCGTTGGGCGTCATAGGCAGACCCGTACTGGTATCGATCCATGCAATTAATCTCTGCAAAGTATCAGCAACATCAGCGCCACCAGTGACGGCCGACGATTGATAAATACACAGAGCTTCAACCGACGCGCCAGACACATTGGTCATCGTCGGGTCGGCGGCATCAAATACACCGTCTGTGACTGTCTTGCTCGATAAAGCAGCACTCGTGAAAATACGTGCTGCGCCTGGGATGGATGAGAGGAATTTGTGCGCGGCAGAGAAAGTGTAAGCGCCTGTGTCAACGCCCACGACTTTAATTACAGCCGTGTCCGCATCAATTTCCCCGGCGAGAAATCCTTCCCGCCCTGGGTTGAATAATTGATTAGACATTCAGGCCACTCCTGACCCACTCGCCTTCTTCTTCTCTGGCGGCAGCGGCATCGTTGTAAGCAGCCAAATCCTTGTTCTGCGATTTGACGGCTTTAGTGAATCCTGTTTTATTCACTTCTCGATTATGCTCAGCGGTTACCTCGCGCCATTCCTCAAGCAATTGTTCTTCATCCATCTGAAGGTATCGCTTGAGCGCACTTTTATCTTCCACTTGAGAAAGGGTACGAATCACACCCGTAAGCGGATGAGCATCTTGGCCTCCAATTAATTGAGGCATAGCTTCTGCAATCTCAGCCTGAGGGGCAAGAGAACCAGCAGTAGCCTCAATATCATGAAGAGTCAGGTTAGACAGCCCACCTTCTTTCAGGCGAATTACCCTGTGGATGATCCTTCCCTTTTCACTGGCGTCAGCCGCCATGGTTTATCCTTTCTTTAATTAATTGCCCGAAGGCGTTCCACCATGAGAGCCGATGGGGGTTTCCCCAGGCTGATCAGGGTGCTCAGGGGCAACTTCATCGCCCTCAGGGGGCATGTCACCTGTGCCACGTTTATTTTCAACTACACCCGCATTAGCAGGTTCGGTCTGTGGCTTAATTGCTTCTTTTTCTTCTTCAGAAGGCTTAGCTTCCTGATCATCCATTTCGAAATATTCCTTCTCTCCATCAACCACTTCAAATACCTCTGTAGCTCCTGCCGACCAAGCTGCATCAACAGCAGTCTTCTTACGCTTATAAGTCTCAGACGTAGAGAGAACCCTGTTGTTCTTGGCTAGTTGAACAAAATAAAATTGGCCATCCTTGGAAGGACGAACCTCGAATCTGAGTTGATCATTCATGTCCGATGGACGTTAGGTCCGTTCCAGCGTGCAGTCGGGACGGTTTCATTGCTGACCCGCTGATAGCGAATCTTTTTACTCCCCTTCGGGACGCCCTTGGACTTCCTCTGGTTTTGCTTGATGGCTGCTTTGGCTCCCCGAGCCATTTAAGCCCTCCTTGGTTGGAGTTGTTTGTGGGCCTTGGTCTTCCTGTGGCTCATATTCTTGGAGCCTCGCAGTTAGAGATTGATTAATTTCAGAGACAGTAGAAAGCTCGCTATACAAAGTCGCCTGAAGCTTAAGAATCGCCACTGCTTCTTCTGGACTAATTCCCTGCATGTTTCTCCTAAGTCAGGGTGGCGAAATGCCATTGCCCGTTCGAGTACCGGCAATAAAGCCGCCCGTTGGTTTCGTCTATCGCCATCAGACCGGTCGCCGGATTATTGAAATCAGAATCAGAAATAGTACCTGCCTTGGTCCTAGTGCTGATCCCGTTGGGCGAAAGAATTTCTCCTATGCCCGAGGCCACTTGGATCGCCGGTCCTGTCGATCCAGAGAACCTACCCGATATATGAATTCCGTGCGTGCGCCAGGCTGATATCTCGATGCCCTTACCGAAGCGCTGGCCGGTATTGGGCCAAGCGTGGCCTTGTCCACCGATCCGCAGAGCTACAGAAAATCCGTCGCGGAGGTTGTCGGCAAGACCGTTGCCCGAGTTGCCGGTGATATGGACGCCTGCATCAATTGGATAAGTTGGACGACCGTCATCTGAGCCATCCTGATTTGGATTAGCCCATGATGGTGCCCATGTCTGCGTAGTTACCTCAACCGCCGCAAAAATACCTGCTGAGCTTGGACGGCCGTTGTAGTGGTTATTCATGCAAATAGTAAAACCGGTCATCAAGTTAGGCTGTACGGCTGGCCCAACTTGAATCCAGTCTGTTAACCAGATGCGCGGTGAATTTACTGTAGTGAAATCGGCTTGGTAATTAGCTTGCGGAGTAAATTCATTAGCTGAATTTCCTACAGTGTATATTTGCTGAAGTGAAGTAAATCCATGGCCAGTTCCTACTACATTCGTTCCATCTGAACCAACAATGCTAGTTACTCCAAGAGCATGGCCGAGAAAGGTGCCAGCACTAGCATTTATTTGATTCTCAACCTTAGTGACAGCCATCGTATTACGGCTACCACCTGGATTAGCACGATCAGTAGACCATACTTGGAATAAATGATCTGCACGAGCAGTTGCCGTATTAATGTCTAAAATAGAACCAGCACTGGACGGAGCCCAATGCATACGACCAGATGTATCTCGATACCAGCGTAATGGAGGTGCGGTGGCACCACCTGGGCCTAAGCGAATCTCAGGAACACTTGAATCAATGAGGATCGATGGCTGAGTATCATCAGAATCTATGAAAAAACGGATCGCAGGCTGACCCGCTGCAATCGTTCTATGCTCAAGGATTCCAAGCTTATTTACTCTAAATATAGATACGCCATTTGGATCTTCAACCCTAAAAATATCGGCCGATGATCCAGTAAACGCACGCAACGTAAGTGGAGCCCCATTAGCCCCGGAAGGTTGGATACGATTTTGTGTTGCAGTTCTAGGCCGTAGCGAAAGCGCAGGCTGAGCAATTGATTGAAGCAAATTAATTCCTTTTACTCTTGGTGCTCGCTATTCTGGCAGCGCTCGATTTCGACATATGCCGACGATTCCTCAGCGCGTGATAGATGCGCCACCATCGTTTAGAGCGACCGCGCCCCGGCATCAGCGGCGGAACCTCAACCGCAGACAGGGCACAGGAGTACCTGGCTTCCCCCAAGCCATTTAAGTTCCCCCGCCATGGATCATAATCATGACGGGCGGAAGCATATCACAGCTTTTACGTCATCTTGGTAATACCTCCATCGGCGTCGATAACCCATTGCTGGCCACGAATAGAGATACTTAAGGGCATACCTATCTCTGTGGGCCAGCTTACTTGCTTAATTGGTTCAGCCAGTAGGTGCTGTGCTGATTCCCATTGCTCATTTGTAGTATTATGACGGTAATAGTCTGTCACAAGAGTAGGGCTCATTAAAGTAAAGACTCCCTTGATCTGGCTATTCGCTTAGAAGCTTTGTCAGGCTCTATATAATTAAGCTCATCAGTTGTCAAAAGCTGCTTGGCAACATCGAGCGGAAACCATATACCTTTTTCTCCGTGAATGTCAAGAGCCAATGCAGGCTCGACATTTCCGCCGCCAGCCATCACGCTTTTTGCTACTCGTTTTACTTCCTGAAACCACGTGCGCTTAATAGTTATCGTGTCATTATCAGTTGCTTTGCACGAGATAATGAATACGCGACCGCCTTTAACATCAAGCTTGAGAAATTTTCCTGAACCCGATCCGGGTACCTGTTCGCCATCGAACTCCTGGGCAATTTCTGCTTCGAACGCATCTCCGATTTCCTTTGGTGTTCGCCTCACACTTGCCAACCTAAGTAATTTCGTAAATCTTGTTCCATAGCTATAGCTCTGATCCTGTTCTTGATTCCGCAGTAATGTCTCACAACAGGATGATCTTCACGGCCGTAACAATCATTAAAGAATTGCGTACAGAAAACCATGAAGCGCATGTACTCAAAGCGAGGATTCCCATCTGACCCGAGCATACGATGTACTGCTGCCTGCTCCCAAATCATATGGTTTATTAAATCCTCCTGCTCCCACACTTCATCTAGAAATCTGAGAGCCCGTCCTGTGTTCTTGATCCACCAGATTCCACAATTGACCACTTCCTTGTCTTCCTCGGCCAGCATGCAGAAAGCTGTGGTTTGATCTAATAAATCCATCGGATCTATATCGAACCGAAGAAACAACGCATCATTATCGATGAAGAAAACGCGGTCGTAGATACCGAGCGCGCTCCGCATCAGTTTGATTTTATGCCAGGAAGCTGGCCTGTCTACCGTGGGATCGACACGACCAACCGTATAGTCGTAACCCTGCCGGTCAGCAAAATGTTTGTGGGTAGGTCCGCTGAGCAGGTGTAATTTCTCATGCTCTTCGCCGTCAACCAGAGTCAGGAGCAGCTTTTTCATGGAGCTTTACCGCTTCCGCAAATAAATCGCGGTCAATGCGACCTTGAAAGATCGGCACCCTGTACTCCAAGCACTTGGCTATTACTTCCCTCCGATGCAGGCCGGTTTCCCGGCCCAATTCCGTCGGAGTTAAGTGAATCCGATGCTGCGACGCTTCCACCACCAGCCTCCTTAATAGCTTTTAAATGAGCTTCCCTATCATCAATAGCGTATCTATGTAACCTGCGCGGTGGGCCGTTATATCCACAAGTGCAAGTAAAATAATGACTAGTTATGTTAGGTAGGCCAGGAGGCGCTTTGCGATCAGAGCGCTGTGTAACTATTTCATGAACGTGATCAACCATCAGTCCAGCCCAGCTTCAGAACGAAGATCCTGAAGCGACTTCACTAATTGGTCACCTATGTTGACCCTCTGCTTGCGAGCCATAACCAAAAGCCTGATGATATTTAACGAGAACATCTCATCAGGATGGCGAGCACTACGATCAATGGATAAAGCTTCTGGAACTTCAATCGCCGCATCCGCTAATTCATTAATCATAGCCGCATGAGCCGACACTATAACCTCAACCTCAGCTTGCTTTTTCTTCGGCATCAGACACCTTCCTCTTCACGATCCGCGATTGCATTCATTTCCTGTGGCATCCCCGGCAGCAGCCGAGAATCATAGTCATAACAAGGCACGTTTCTATCGCCGACATGCCCCGGTGCCTCGCATGGACCAACAGGAAAAGTCATAAATCCACCGGGCCAGCTATTCGCCTCTTTACAATTGAAACAGTATTTCATTTTACTTTATCTGGTAAACGAGCCATAACAATGGTGCCTTTGTTGGTCACCTTATTCTCTAGCTCGACACCGAGTCGCTTTTCTAGCATCTTGACGTATTTATCAATATGCTCTGGCATGTACGGTCTGACTGTAACTGTCATCATACCACCAAGCCGGGGACTAGTCCATTCAAGCGGAGCGTACCACCTCCTGAGCCAAGGTGATCCTCTGTACGCCTGAGGGCCGTGGCAATTTACGTGCTGAATCATCCAGCATTACCAGGGTGTCAGGAGAAAGGACGACATTGCTTTCAGGTAAACCGTAGCCCTTCGCTACTTCCTGTGCCTTCTCCTGCGAAAATCCTAACGGGACAGTGCAACCTTTGTCAGACAGGCCCGTGATGAATTTATGAATGCCACCACAGCCTTTGCACTTGATGCCGCTGTTCTCGATAACAAAAACTCCGTCGGTCATTAAATTCCTTACGCTTGATCTACCATCGCTGCCATTCTAGCGCGATGGGCACGAGCAGCATCTTGGTTTTGCTCTTGTTGAAGTTGATCAGGAACAAAGTGCTCGTCTTTTTGTTCGATCAATTCGCCTTTGAAAAAACGTCCATCAAAGACAAGCCGCACCTTTTTGATATCAGGATGCCCTGGCGTGCCTTTGTCGATGTAAACCTCTTCAGGTTTTCCATCTGGCCCGACGACTGGATAAGTTCTCAAATCACGCCTTCCATTCCCATTCATGCGCGCGGCTTCCAATCTTCAACTAAAGCACAGACATTTCCTTTATGATTATGCTCTGGACTTCCGAGTGCATAGTTCTGGCACCATTCAAACGGTGTTCTCACCGGAGCGCCATCACTAAACTTGTAACCTTTTCCATTATTGACTTCGGTTACCCAATCCTGTGGAGTAGTCCAGTAACTTGAATGATGATCGCGCTCCTTGGAATAATTATCCGCCCCCGTCTGGTAGTTATGGAAAAGCATTGCCAGCCGCCACGCGCGCTCTTCAGCGGTTGGTATGTAATCTAATACATTGCTATTTTGGGTTCCATCCCTACGAAGATAAATCTCGTACCGATTACGTAGATTAATCGATGAATTAACTAGCTGTTCCCTGACGCTAGCTGCTGTCATCAATTGCTGAGTACCAAATACGTTGGTGCCTTCAATCGGATAGAGCCGCTGCTGAATTACGAAGCAATCGCATCCAGGCGGCTTAGACCAATTGACTGCGGTGAACATACCTCCCGACTCACCGAGCACCTGGCCATCTAATAGATTCAACGGCAGCCCATGAACCTGATTGAGCCAACCGTCGATCATTCTCTGCTGCGTCTTTGGACCGGCCACCCCATCGGCACCGAGGTTCCTATTCTTCTGGTAATTCTTTACCTGACTCTCAGTCTTTTCTCCGAAGATGCCATCTAGAACCAATTCAGTTTTGGCGACTTGATTTAGTATTTTCTGGATCGCCCAAACGTTGATTACATCGCTGACCGAATAAGGTTGCTTATCAGGCAGCGTGACGGCTTCTAATTCCTTTAAGACTTCAGGTCTGGCTATATAGGGTTCGGTAGCGCGGGGTGGCCGTGTCCAACTCACAATTTATCCCTTACTGTAGACCGGGCTTACCTTCAACAGCGCCTTCTGGTGGCTCATCCCCGAGCCCAGCAGCGATTGCACCCTGTTCGGCAGCAATAGCATTTTGGAAATTCGGGTCATTGTTGCCACGCAGGACAGGATCACGATCAATCTTGTAGGTACCGATGCCACGGCCAAGCGCCGTGACTGCACCCGCAGGAAGGATCAGCATGAAATACTCGTCATACGTAAGCGAGTCAGTCGTAACGACCACAACAAATCCGAAGATCGCTTGGGTATAAACGATGACCGTAGCCCAAGGAACTTTATTGAAAAGATCCTCAAACCCATTGGTGCTAGTAGAAACATCACCCTTCGCGGCAAAACCACGACCGACCGCGAGGGCAGCGCCGACAGCGGTAGAAATAGTCCACCACTGCTTGAAGTCAATCTCATCCGGGTCAACCAGCGAAACCACACCGGCTGCAAGAACAAGCAGCACAATTAAAACAGTTGCGGCTGGCCCTTGATTGAGAAAGCTTTTGATCGGCGACATACTCACCTCCTAGATATTGTATTTACCTGCAATTACATCAATCAGAACATGCCTGCGCTTCCGGCGATGTTCACGCTTCCCGCTTAGCTTCGCGGCTTGACGGCGCAGGACTTCATCATAATGCTTGGCCCAATGATTATGGGCACGCCATTTAGGCCCTTTACCTGAGCGTCCTTCTTCCTCCCTTTCATGCCGATGGAAAATGAGAAGCTTGGCCCACTTGGTTTCGTTGTCGCTGAGAACCTTAGGCAATTTAATACGTGGCTTCGGCTTGTACCCGCCCACGTAGTTGTAATGCCACCACTCGTTAAATGCCTCAACCTTGCGCCAACCGAAGCGAGCGCCGTATTTACGAATGTAGTAAACCATCGTGGGCGTTTGAACATCGACAGCTTTACCCCACCCGTGATTACTTGAGCCCGGATACGCCGCCAGGTTTCCGCGACCTGACTTATATAAATTCCAAAAATACTGCTGCGCCGAGTAGGTGCGATAAGAAGAGTTCGGTCCAAGTGGTCTGATCCAAACGCCATGCCTACGGCCAATAAATTCCCGCATGTCATTCCATGCGGCTGCGGCTCCATGTTCGAGCCGACCGTAAGGAATTGCTGTAAGCGCTCCCCCAGGCAATCGGCCATTGGAGTAGGCCGTAAGCTCAGCAATAACTGGCATTTCCGGCCAGAGAGCTTCCATATCATCGCGTAGTGCGACGATCCGGCGAGCATCGATGTAATTACCTAGCTGCGCCTCAAGATTGTGAATATCTTCTTGGCTCATCAATCCTCCAACAGAAGCAGAAGTTCTTCGTCTTCTTGCATTAATTGAACGAGCCAACTAGCAGGCTCACGTTCCGCTGAGAATACGAACTGACCATCCCTGCGCAATCTAATACGCGAAGGAATTTCCACGTGCTGCACTCGCTTAAGCTCGACCCATGCCGGATATCTGACATGGAGTGTGCGAGTGAGCTTGACCCGCGCCTTGAAAGTAAATCGCTTAGTGCGCCGACGCTTCCTTGGTGCCGGTATCCGGGCCGCATAGGGAGGGAGATGCACGACCGGAGGCGGTTCACCAAGATCGCGTGTGTACGTCGCCTCATTGCCAACCGAATCAATGACTGTTATTTCAATAAATGCATCATTGATGGTGACGTTCGGCACCGACGCACCAAGCGAGTACGTATCATCGCCCAACGGACTGGCGAGAAGTTCAACCTCATCGTCATCCGACAGGACTAAGAATGCTTCAACTATCTGAGGCTCGTGTGGATCAATTAACTTAACTTGAGCCGTATAGAGCCCTGGTGCTGCATCCGGCGTAGACAACCACTCAAGCGTAGGCGCATGAGTATCAAGGTTGATCGTAAAGGAGTTCGGAAACTCCCCATACCGGATGATAAATGAGCTAGACACTAGGAATTAATTGACCAGTTGCCTGCTGCATCCTGCACGAATACTTTAACTCGTTTATTGCCGTCACCGGCTGATGCAGTTTCTAGGTCCGCACCATCTATTGTAGATGTGATCGGTGTTGTTGCCGGATAGCCGCCAGCCGAGCCCGACATATTTGTAGATCCAGCAGTAGTGGGTATTTGGGTTCCGGCAGTATGAGCATCCGAGGCATTCGTGACGACTTTGATTTTGTAAGCTTCGAACGCTGCATCAGCCTGCCAATCAAATGTCGATGTACGTTTACCAGTCTGCTTAGAAATAGTGTTGGGCGTCGGGCCGGAAGTGACCGTAACTTGAGGCGCAGTCGTATCGAGCGTGATCGAATCTGTCGCTTCAGAAGATACGTTATTAACATCATCACGGATCTTGACGCGAACTGTTTTCGAACCGTCTGTAGCCGAAAGCCGGACAGACTTGGTGCCGTTAAATGTAATCCAAGGCGCATTCGCTTCGGACGCTCGATACTCAGAAGTAGCAAATGAATCATCAACGTCACCGTAGATCTTCATCGAATAGCCGGTGGTATCACCGTCGCTAGTCGATATTCCTAAAGTTACGTCGTCATCAATTGTGAAGGTAGCACCGCTGTTAATTGATACAGCGGGACTACCAGGGGCAGTGGTATCTAGCTCTAAGAGAAATGAGCTTGCCATTTATACACTCCAATTGCCAGCTATGTCTTGGACGAATACTTTTATTCTATGCTGCCCTTCGCCCAGGCTAGCGGCTGCAAGCTCTGCGGCCGTAACGTTGAGAGGGATCGGGCTACTAGCGGTTCCACCGCCGCCTGATTCAATCAATGTTCCTTCTGTCACCGTGCTGTCATCAGCCGGGACTTTGCGTATTTGATACGCCTGGAAGTCTTCATCTGAAGTTAAATAAAAGTCGGCTGAGTCTTTGCCGGTCTGCGCACTGATTTTACCTGGCGTTGAACTAACATCTACAGTAACCCCTGGTGGGGTTATATCAAAGCTGATCTGTTGAGCTACAGCAGCTTGTCCTATGTAAACGCCAGAAACCATCAGGTGTAAACCGCATAGACATAGGCATGAACAACAGCTTTAGGGTTGGTCGCTGCCATTGCTCCTGAAGTAAGAACAGTTAAAATATATGGACCGTCAGAAGGAAGAGAGAAAGGCGAAGAAGTATTTTGAGTCCAACTATTAGCCGATGGAGATGCAACGGCGGCTGTAGTTCCTGCTGTTTGTGACGCCCATCCATAAGTGAATGCGTTAGCGCCACCAGAAGCCGAGTTCAAAGAAGATAATCCAGCAGTAAATGTAATAGCTGGCGCTGTGCCGTTTGTTCCTACCAGCAATCTAGTTACAAATTTGGGCGTTCTACCAGAAAGAGTCCAGTCATTTGCTGCATCTACGATAAAAACTCCGTTGGCGTTTGAACCAACAGTGGTACCAGCGGCACCGCTCATATTGAATCCGTAGTTACCTGCTGCCGTGCTCGCTGGAATCAGACCTACAGTGTTAGCGACAAGAGTTTTATGACGGACTGCTGCTAATGGTATTCCAGTTTTTAATCCAGGCGTCTGAGTGGAATCGTAAATAGGTACTAATTCATTAGCACCTGCTGCCAAAATGGCGGGGCTATCATTCGCGCTAGCCGCAAAAATGTCACCCTTTCCAGTAGCAATTGTACGATCCACATAAGTCGAAGTAATAAAAGTAATCTGCGATGTCGAATATACGTCCAACGTCGCGCGTTGAGCCGTAGCATCAGCGTCATCTAAAATTGCTCTACCGGCTGCGGTTAGGTCGGATACCTGATAAATACCTGACCCATCGCGGTAGATCATTTTGTTATTGCCGCTCAAAGCAGCAAAGTCTGTTAGATCAGAATCAGCATCTTGCTTTGCTGCTATTGAAGTATTTATATCGTCATAATACTTTTTGCTGAATGGGATATAGATACGATCCCCTACAGCAATTGATCTAGCCGATGTTCCCTCTTGTGCTCTTACGATTGTGCTCAGCGTATCGCTGCTTTTCGCCGTACAGCGAATGATTTCTGAATTAGCTAAGCTGGGGCGAGCTACATTCGCTGGACATACAACTGCATTAAATGGAGGCGTGGGGAAATTAGCCCCATCGCCCGTAGACATTACAAGCGAAGTTCCCGAACTAGCCGGGGACGGCGCAGTAGCTACTAATGAATCAGCGAAATTAGCAAGTGCGTCGGCCATTAGGGAGTCTTCACCTCAAAGCCGTAATCAAATGGCAGATTCAAATGCGCGTCATCTTCAGAGAATGCCGCTCGACTCCAAAAACGGACCTTAGATCCTTTGCGGAGATTCAAGTTTTTCATTACTATCTCTTCGCCGCGTGCTGCAAATACACCTGGCTGATTCTTTTTATCAACTGCAAGCTGCACAAAGCCAGCACCAGGGCCACCAAGGCCCACGGTTATCTCAGCTATTTGTTCATCGCCAGTATTAGTTATCTCAAGCTGCTTGAGTTGACCTGTACCGGCTTCGCCTGTCTCTAGCTCTTCAGACAGATTGAGCGTATCGCTATCGACTGGCTCGAATTCAATCGCTACTGTCATTTGACTCCACTATTTCTGAAATATATCCGCGCTCATCACGGATGACTTTACGATTGGTCGTGCCACGCTCAACAGTCACGGGCACTTCTACATTCACCTGAGGCGGTGGCATACTCTTCATTGCATCCATAAAGAATTGTTGTACGTCTTTTTGCCATTGGCTTTCTTCAGTAGTCTCAGCTATCTGAAGATCCTCAAGCTGCACTGGCGCTGGCTCTGGTATCTGCGGCTCTTCGCCAAGCTTTTGTTCAAGATCAGTCCGCCGCGACTCATCCTTGATCTTCGCCAATACCTTTGATTTAAGATCCTCGTCAGACCATCCACGAGCCTGAAGACGATTGGCAAGCTTGAGGATTTCATGATCCTCTAGCCCCTGCATGTTGTCATTGATCCATTTCTGCGGAGCAGCTACACGGACTTGTCCACGCTTCTCTTGCGCAGTCATCTGGTTCGTGTTTATCGCATCAGCTAGATCGTCAAGCCGATGGGCTCTTACATCTCGAATAAATTGATCAATATCGATACTACTGATTTCCTTGGCTCGATCTTCAAGCCATTGTTTAACATCTTCTGGTTCCAGGGTGTCGGAGGTTCGGGCCAAGTCTCTAACTGCGTCAAGGCGGCGTTCCCATTGGAGTTCATCAATTCCATCGGGTAAGTCAGATCTATTCTTAGGTCCAGTAGGATCACCGAGGCCAGCCTGCCCTTCTAGTTCCGCGACATTAAATTCATCTTCCGGCGTATCTTCTGACGGTACTTGGAAGGAAGCTCGTGGCGAGCCGTTCACAAGCAATACAACCTTGATGCTGTTGCCGACTTGATAGAGCGCGATCTGATCAGCCTTGGTCATCTCGATATTGCGCTGAATTAGTTGACGAGAAACATTGATCAGCTTCTCAAATAACTGACCACCCGCAACTATTTTCATATTGGCAGGCCCGTTGCTGAAGCGCCCTGTCTTAGGATCGAACCAAGGGTTACCGTGCTGAGTGTCGCGCTGTACTGATGCACCAGACGGCACACCTTGATCGGCTACCTGGCCCGGAGCTTGGGCCAGCAGAATCGGAAAGCCGTTTTTATCAACCGGCATGGCCATTGACGCGCTCCATGGATTCCGTAGCAATTAATTGGCGGACCACTTCAATGGCGTACTGTGCTCGCTGATCATCGTCAACCCCATCGCTGAGGAATACGATCCGACTATTATCTGAATCGAAGAAAGCCAGTGCTCCCTCGGGTGCATCCTCTGGCATTATCTCAACATCTTCGAAGACCAGATTGGCACGCGGCACAATTTCTAATTCGAGCGTGTCATTCGGATGCGTATGCTTCGGGCCGATCTGTGCCCATGCCTCGCGCACGGTGTAGAGCTTGCCGTCCCGATCCTCGCATTCCTTATCGGTCGGCCCAGGAAGCTGAGCATCACGCGCGGCTACATAACGAGCCCCAACAGCTTGCGCCGTCAGCAGCGTGGCAGCATTTACTGCATCCCGAGTTTCCGAACGAGCTATCTGCGTTGTCTTCCAGTCAGGAAATTCATCAAAATGCTCGCGTATCCCCTGGCTCATCTCGCCCATCGTTTTACCATCACGAATAGCACCAACGAGGTAATCGTGAAGCTGATCACGAACAGTGCCATGAACTGACTTAATGAGCCTTCCAGTCTGAGACTCAATCCAATTATTAAATGCATCCTCAGGAAGCTCGACTTCGGTATTCAGTCTTAGCGCTTCCTGTCGTACCTGGCGTTTAACAATTCGATCCAGAGCGTTTCGACTGGCTGTGGTGATAGATTCAAGTTTACTTGTTGCGAATTCCCAATGCTTGAGAAGTTCTGTTGCGATATCTTTTGCGCGCGTAAGCGAGATACCGATCTTTGTTTTATCAGCAAACTCCAAATCTGGCTGAGTAGCCATATAAGTTGCGAACGATGTGTAAAGACTAGCCAGATGATTCTTCCAAGCAAGGCGCATTTGTATAGCCAGCGCCTTAATTGCTTCATCGGCGTAATGCTTGGTCGGCGGAAGACCTGAGATAAAGTCACTGTTGTCATCCAAGAATATTGGCGGCTCGTGCTGAATATATAAATTAGGCGGCTCACTGAAGCCAAGGTTGCCTGCGCCATTCGTAGCGTTAGGCACGCTGCCGCCATTTGATGCACCGGTAGAGGGAAGCGGCACGTTATTGGTTCCCGCTTGAGCAATCGACAGACCAGGAACAGCGGTCGGGCCGGTCGGAGGTTGTGCTGCGGCAGCATCAGCAATTGCCCGTAAACGTTCCTGCTGTTGTGCGACAGGATCTAAGACCGGCGTGCGTAGTTCTTCCAGAATTGCCTTGATATCTACGCCAAGCTTCTCAGGATCATTCTGGCCTATTAATTGAATTAACTGCTTGACGAATTCCTGATCGGCGGCAGACATACCATGAGACACCTTCCTAACGATGCCTCCATCAGCCATAAATTCAGGGAAGTTGACTGCGGCGATCTGTGGAAATACGTATTGATTCTGTTCTTGATCAACCTGTTGCTGAAGTGTTCCTTCAGATTGAATGAATATGTCGGCGAATTGCTCAGCGACATTTCTAGATGAAGTTCCACCTTCACCCTCCATCAGTGCTTGCTCAGGGATGAACATGCTGATCAACTTCATCTTGTCGAGATACCCGAACGATTTATCTAATAGTTCGAAGTTACGACCAGATGGCTCAATAAAAGAAAATTCCCACTCACGAAGCTGAGTACCACGCTCGTCTAAACCAGTGGAGGCCAGTGTGGATGGTACTGCGGCGATTGAATTAGAACGCAAGGCACGTGCAGCTTCCAGTGCGATGGTCCAGTTTGGAATTGATTCAGATCCAGGCTCTTCGGGATCGCTGTATGAGCCGACGGGATGATACGCAACCATGGGCGGGATGGCCATTCGCTCGAAGGCACGATCTGCCATCGCCCAACGGAACCAGTAGCTCCACCAGTAGGGATATGAGTAGGAAATTCGAGGAAACCCGTAGATGGAACCCCAGAATTTATGTTTCTCGTTGGTAATCCAGAGCGAGTGATAAACATCAATTTCAAGAGTCTGCTTAGTCTTGCCCCCGCCGCGAGAGCTAGCGCCCTGGAAACCCTGTCCAGCTTGAGCAGACCTTTGGGGTAATTCATAAAGCATCCCATCAAAGTTGCCGTCCTTATCCCATACCGGATCAACCTTCTCTGGAATTAATCCGATGAACGGCTTCCAGATAATCGGCTCAATCGTTCCTTCACTCCACGTGGGCTTGATTTTATTTTCATCATTTTCTTCAGCAGTATCTACGAAAAGACCGCCAGGGTTTTTATGCTGGAAGCGCTTCGACATTGCCTGAAAGCCGAACTCAAGTGCGCCCTGACGCTGATCCATATAAGGCCCGTGAATCATTTTGTACGCCTCGTGCATGAACGCGGCGACCTGAGCATTAGGGCCTTGATTATTGAAAGCTTCGAAGTGATACGGCGCTCGAATGAGCGGGACCATGATGTAGTGAAGCGCAAAGGCAATCATGGTATCGATCCGCATCTGCCTTAATTTAGTAAAAGGGATGCGTTCTCGGTTGAACGGGTCACCAAGTTGATCCCTTACCCTGCGCCAATCGACAATGCTCTCGGACTGTTCCTCCATCCGAGGCGCTTGCTCTTTTTGCTTAATAGACTTCTCAATTGTGGCCTTCTCTTCAGGCCCAATTTCCCCGCTCTCTAGGGAAGACTTAATCTGTTCGTCAGGCATTACCTAAGGCTCCCATTTTGGCGCTCCCAATCAGTCATATGGCGGTCTATTGTAACCGCTCCTACACGCTCTGTGACCGGCATGTTCTTCTCGTCCATCTCGGCCGGTGTGAGGCGCTTTACACCACTCACACGGCGCATCTCAGCCTCACGAGCCTTGCGTTCCTTGACTTCCTTATCGCGCTCTGGATTTTCTAGTAATTCAGCATTGGCGATGGCATACCGCCAGGCTGACATGAGGTGGTTCATCTGATCGACTTCAAGTTTTGTGTTGGGGTTCTGCTGCCAAACTTCTATCTCTTCACAAAACATCTCGCAACTGGCATCGACAACCCATCGATCATCAATAACAAGATTTTGTACTGCACTGATGAATCGATCCTTTTGGCGAGTCTTGATCGGCCAGGTTGTCTTGAGCCCCTTGCGCTGGAATAAAAGCCTGTCGCCTCGACCCTGCATATCAGCGAAGCGGTTCTTTACATTAAAGCCAGGAAATTCTTCACGATAGGCGTTCTCGATACGGACTACCTGTGAAGCGAGTAAGCCTGTGTCCATTGTGGAGGCAGCATAAATTTCTCTAAATCCAACATAGGTATCTTTACTGATCCAAATGGGGTCATAATTAAAGTCCCACGCTGGCACATCAACTCTGAGATATTGAATCCACAAAACAGCATAAGGGTTGGTACCGCCCCAGTCGATCCCCATGTAGATCGGTCCGTACTCTGGACGAGGCTCGTAATTTCTGATTCCATACGTACTTAGGTCCCACTCATCAATGTAAACATTTTCATCTCGGCCTTCTCTACATTCATGCTGTAGAACCCAGTTGCCAGGTGGGTTTTCCTTAAATGCTGTGACTAAATCCTGATAGGGCTTAACGCCGCGAGCCCTAAATGCTTTGCCTTCACAAACACCTTCAAGAGTGCGCGTTACAAAAGTCTCATCACCATCTTCACCCTTAACCTTGATGCGCCCCTTATTAACTTTATTGCACATGCAAAGCTCTTTGGGGTCACGGCCAAGTTCTTTAAGGCGAGCTTCACGTTCCTTAGCTGGTGCCTGCCGACAATTAGGCACTTCAGCGATGGTTTCCCAAATGCACCAGATGTAGACGATGTATCGAGGGATATTGCCAGACGCAATATCTTCATCTATTTCATCTAATAGCTCCTGCATCAAGCCCTTGAGGCTGTTGCGCGTGGAGGTGGCGATGTTCTGCGGAGGAATGACGCCATGCATATGCTCCATAAAGGCGGGTAGTGGACCTGTCGCTGCACGAGATACCGCCATGCCGCGCGACTGGTTCCACTGGCCATGAGTCATTTGATCAATTTCATCCGCGTGGGCTTTCTGCGGGTGAGGACCGGAGACTGATTCTTCAGTACCAGACACAACCTCAATTTCCGAACCAGTCTTCCATTCTGTATGTGACTTCTTCGGAGCGTCCCTAAGGAAATCCTGAACTTTATCGGTTCGCCGTCCGGTGTCCGGGTCATGCTCGTAGCCCCACTCTTCTACATTTGTGTAAGTACGCATACCCTGTGGTTGGGTAGCGCCGAAGCTCAGGCAGCCGCAACCTGGCTTGAAGGTACAATTAGTAAAATGGAGAGCCGCTACAGAAGTTGTCTTGAAACCGCCGCGATTCGCCAGCGCGAGCGCACCGTTAACAGGATAGGTTTCCCCATCAATTTCTACATGCAGGCGCTCGAAATACAGGTCTGCAAAGAAATCAAAAGGCGACTGGTGATCCTCACAGACAGAGTGCCGTGGGATATCCAGCCGCAGGTTTTTCTTTAACCAAGTATGTAGCTCTTCATCGTTTTGCGGGCCGTCGTCTTTTAACTTTTTTGAGAGACTTCGGGCGCGCTTTACTAACTCCCTCAGATCCTCCACCGGCATCTGCTGAAGCCGCTCCATTGTGTACCCCATTGCTGCCAGCATCGGAGGAATCTCCATTTGCTTCGGCTGAGGGGTTTCCGTTTCCGGTTGTGAGCGCTTCCGTTTTAATTTCTTGCGCGGTGCCGGGGATGAAGTCTTTAATTGTTTCTTGGGTGTCTTCTCGGTTGAGGACTTCAAGGAAGGCAACTATCAAATCCTCTCTATCCATCTGGTCGATATCAGACTGATGCTCCTTAAGTTCAATCTCGACATTCTTTGTCTCTAGATCGAGCAGGCGATTAGCTGCATCCATGGCAGTGCGTTCATTGTCACTGTCAAGCGCTTGGTTATAAGCGGCCTTGATTTGCTCAATCTTCTTGTCTCTTGCCCAATCCGAGACAATTTGTGAAGCGCGCTTTTTCCTAACTCCCGTGCGACCGGCGCGTTGATTTCCTCCAAGCCGACCTTCAGCTACAAGCTGTAGCGCGCGTATCTTAGGGTCCGAGTGGTATGGGCCTTTGCCCCCATATGGTTCGGCTCCTAGCTCAGCCAATTTGTCGAGAGCCTGAACCTGCTGGACAGTTATTCCAACGTCCAGATCATCCTCGCCCCCAATTGGCTCTAATGCCTGCTCTGTAGCCATTTGCGCGGCAGTATAGCAGCTTAACCAAACTGGTCAATAAAAGGCTGAATTGCGTTATTCATCTCAGAGAAGCCCCTATCTGATTCAACAAATATAGAGCCTTCCCTAAATATTACATCATACGGGCTTCCGTCGCCAGTATGAAGGGTAACTCTAGCCTCAGAAGCTTCACTTTCTCTACAAATTGCGCCTAAGTTTTTATGCAAATTGTATAAAGTGAAGCCAAAGGCATATTCATTATTGCTCAGCGACAGAAGGCGCTGCGATTGCGAGGATCGCGGCATCTGATTCGTCCCCTCCCCCTTGGTCAAAGTGTCTAAATTTATGCTTCGGAAATAGACGCTTGACCTGCTTGAACGAATCTTCCTTTGATAGATTGCCCTTGCCAAGCGTATGAGCGCGTGCAGTCGAAACCATGATTGACTTTACGATTGCTACTCGTTTTGCACAAACAAGGAGACTGACGCCCTCATAATACGAAATTACTCGTACTACATCTATCCTGCGTGTTGCATAATTTAATTGCTCTACTGCTGCAATATCTGGATTAGCTAACTTGACCTGAAATTTTAGCCAGCCCTCGTACTCTTTTAATTTGTTTGCGTGAGTATCCTTGGGCTTGCTTGGTTTCCAGATCCGTGTATAAGCCAATTCCCCATCTACGACTAGGGCTAAACCAACGCAAGAGCTAGATGGATCAATACCTAACACCCGCATTGGTTTAGCCTCTAGCCTATTAACTAACTAGGGCAATTGCCCATGACGATTTGCCGAGAGTGATAGGCACCCTTCGGCCCGCAAACATAAGCACAAATCCTTGTCGCCGCACACCTGCTAGTTGATTGAATCCATGCTTTTCCAGCACAACAACCAATTATCCCAAGTGCTCGATACACGCAGCTAGTCGGATAAGTGTCACTTGGATGAGCGTAGACACAATAATTGTGCCCCCACTGATCTACAGCGACGAACCGGAGCAGGAAATGGCCCCAGTCATTTACGCTCACTGATTTAGTTGAATTTCGCTTGACAATTCGGCCATTCTTAAAGCACCAATCATGAACACTCTGACCCACAGCCATCGTTTTAAAATAAGCAGTCAAACTCCACTTATTCTTAAGGCCGTACTTACAGGCTGCACCTGCGTTCGGTCCCGAGGCAATCGCTCCGGCCGATGGTGTGTTTTCCTCAGGCCAAGTGACAATCCCTAAAGAAGGGCAGCCTCCGGGCACTGCCATACAATAATTTACCTGATCTATTTGTTGCTGCGTCGGCCCTGCTGCATTCGCGTTAGTTCCGATGAAAAAGGAACCGATCCAAAATAACAGGAACGCGACGATTAAAACAATTACTACCTTCGCAAAAACAGGAATTCGCTGCCACCATTGACTAGCGGAAAACTGACTGCTCGAATCTTCCATGACACATTCCTCCGCGCTTTTCTTGCACATCTAGTATTGGGGTGTAAACGTTGCAACGCATTAGGTGAAAGCGCCGCACACGCTTTTGGATGATGATTATTTATATGGCCACCACTAGAAAAGACCATTAATGTTATTACTAAAAGCCTCACTCTCCTTTTCTCTCTTCCCCCTCAGGGCCATACGGACCGTGCCGCGTTGGCTTGTCGCGTTCCAGGCAAGGGAACGGTGGCTTGTCCTCTGGCTTCACAGGCATAGGAGAAGAAGCCAAAGCCTCACGAAGCGCCTGCCATGCCGGTTCCTTAGCCGTCTGGTAAGCATCGTCGCGTGGCCCATCCTTAAGCCGTAAAAGTTCACTGGCGGCTTCTCTCAACCTCTTCGCAGGATCATCAGACATATAAAATTTAAATGTATGATCAATCGTGGGGTCTACTACAAAAGGCTTATCGTCTATCGATAAACTAAATTGGCCTGCGCGTATACGCAACTCATAGAGAGCCATTACGCCTTCTCGCCTTCACGGATATATACAACCTTCGGGCAACCATGAGGCAAATCGCAAGCTCGAACATTGCTTGAGCCGACTCCGCAGTAATGCCGTACTAAATCACCAATGTCTTGGCAGTGGATCATCACCAGGCGGTCAGGAGGAATTGGGCTAACTGTGTCTGGCTCTTCATCCATCCCAATACCCATAGGCCTTACACAGTGGGCAGTAGTCATGGCGACCTACAAATACCCATCCGTGCAATGGACATTTAGTCCAATAGTTCAAGATCAAACTCCTGAACCAATTCATGAGAAAACCCATTCAATTGTGTCAGTGCCAGCCTGTCTGACCGCTGGCAGTATTTCCTCGCCCATGCCGTAGACGAATGCGGCGAGCGTGAACACGACCAATGCGAACAGCATTAAAACAAATACCGTGATGGTCGTGCCCACAATGCGGGAGGCGAGCGAAGTGCCCGCCTCCCTCTCCATCTCGTCTTTCTTCGGTGTGCCGTTCATTTACTTAGAACGGCTGCGAGTCCTGCGTCCCTTGGGCTTTGCCGGTGCCGACTGAGCCTCAGCGTCATCCGCATCGACCTTGAATCCGCCCACACGGCTAATTGTCTCTATACGCCGCTTGAGCGTGTCCTTCACATCGCGCATGACAACGTACTGGTTGTATGCCTTTTTCTGCTGGCTGCGGAAGTAGACCACCCGGCCGTCAGTCTTGGCCGACGCCTTCTTAGTGGCCTCGCTACCATCGGCCTCAAGGAATGCGGCATTTTCATAATAGTCTGCCACTTCCTCATACCCGCTCGAAAGCGTGTACTGCTGAGCCCCAAGCCAAGCAGCCGTTCCATGCGCTGCTGTGTACTGAGCCATGAGATTAGACAATTCCCCGCGATCCTCTGCGGCGATATCGTCAGGCATAGCCGGAAGCTCTTCCTGCTCATATTCGTCATCAGCAGGCTTCAGGCCAAGTTCCTCGGCCACGCCGATAGCGTGATCCTCGGAGATTAATTCAGCGAAGTGCGGCGGGAGATTTTCCTCAAGCTCGTCGCCATCAATTTCCTCTGCATCAACCTTCTTAGCCTTCTTACCGCCACGCTTCTTAGCGGGCTTCTCTTCCGGCTCTTCCTCAGGCTCTTCCTCGCCCTCGGCCTCTGGCTCTTCACTTAATTCCTCAATGCGGTCATTGACACGCTTGAGAATGGTAGAGCGATTTTTGTGAGCCTCTTCGTATCCGGCGATGTACTCAAGCTCTTCGGCCGTGCGATCTTCGTCATCAATGACTTCCTTCAGATCCCCAACCTTGGCTTCGTCGTAGCCCTCATACGGCTCTTCATCAAATTCGCCTTCGGGCTCTTCCTCTTCGCCTTCCTCTTCAGACTCTTCGCCCTCTTCCTCGCCTTCAGGTTCTTCCTCTTCCTCACCCTCGAATTCCTCAAGGGCTCCCTCAAGCAGAGTGACGATGGACTTGCGAGGCTTGTCCTGCTCGTTCTCATATTCGAGCAGCGCGGTAATTTCCTCAAACGAAAGCTGCTCTTCTTCGTCTTCCTCTGCCAGAAGCTCAGTCAGAGTTTCCTTGGCATCCTTCAACTTCATTGACGACCAATCTTCAATTATGTCGTCAACATCAAAGGCGACTTCCTCTTCCTCGTCGCCCTCTTCTTCCTCGTCACTTTCTTCAAATTCGAACTCAACTTCATGCTCCGAGAGAAGTTCTTCAAGCTCATCCTGATCAGGAGCTTCGCCGAAAGTAACTAATTCCGCGTCGTCGCCGTCTACTTCAACGCCACCAGCCGCGAGGATGGCATTAATTTGTTCAACGACTTCCTCATCATCTGTGCCGCCTTGCAAACCCTCAATTCCAAAGGCGACTAATTTATGAGCCTCTTCCATCCGATCCTTCGGAGACTCAGGAATGTCATCATCAAATACATCAAATGCGATTCCGAGTGCCAGAATTGCCTGGGCATTTACATCGGAAATCTTGAGACTGTCAAGCAAGAGGTACCTCCATTCGTACCGGGTTTAGCCTGAGCGCGATCATAGCACGGTTCTCAGGCCGCGTCTAGTAGCCCCCAGCGCCGTAGAACGCGCTCGCGGGCCTGTTCGTAGCTGTAGTCCTTTCGAACCTTTTGACCGTGAAAAATTGCGTGACTATCCTCTAGATTAATTAATTTACCGCTTTCTAGAGCATCGTTATGGTCTTCTTGGCAGACCTTTTTCATGTCGCAATACTGGCAAGGGAATTCCGGCTTAGACCACTGCCAATTAAATGGGTGGGACCAGCGTTTCTTTTGGAAATTGGTCTGCGGAAGGGTGCTGTTGAGGAAGTGTTCCTTCCAGCCTTGAAGGATTTCCCGCCCCTCTTGAATAAAAGCCTCGTCATATTCGTAGTACCACTCAAAGGTTTTCTTGGGATCATCGAAACTGACGTAGTACAGCGAGCCAGAATAGGGACGCTCTAGCTCTTCCTCGACCACGCATTCTGGATTCTGTCCATGCTGCGGGCAAACTTCAATCCGCTCATCACCATTTATCAATTCAAAGATGAGTCGCCTGCTATTGAAGCAACGCTTGACCTTCCGCCAAGGATGCTCTTCATGGGCAAAAGCAATATAAACTTTTAACTGAGCTACATGCCGTGGAGTGGCTTGACGAATCAGATTCCGCATTTCATCAACTGTATTATCGCGGACACATTTAACATCTACTACGTGCGGCGAGGTTTCTCGCGGTTTGATGATGACTCCATCCGGCGAACCGGTAAGCCAGGAGTCGGAGTCTTCGAAACGATATTGCGTTGGCGCTTCAGGGGGAGGTGTGAGTAGAAAGCCAGCCCGATGCCAGCGGCGAACAATTTGATCCTCCATGTCTTTGCCCATGTCCATGAATTGCCGTGAGCGGCGGCTGAACTGGAATTGTTTAGGAACGTCCATCAATGAATAAATAGCTGCGCGGCCACAAGCGGTATTCTCGCCACCAGGGAAGCTCGACGCATGAAAGGACACATGCCAAGGCTCGCCGTGAGGATCATCGCCGCCAGCTTCCCATAACTGCTGCTCAAGCATTTTATAGGCAGCTTCGGTTACCTCATCTACCTGCTGCATCACGCCAAAGCGTGCAAACATTTCGCTTCTCGTGATTCCCATTACAGAACTTCTAACTTGTGAGGGATCTTCTTGAAGAAATAAAGCATCACGCCTTGAGCATTACGCACGTGCAGGTGTTTCTTGTCTTCAAATACGACCTTGCCTACGTGCTCGCTCTCGCCATAGGAGTGCTGCCATGTAACTCGCACGCGCTTCTTTTTCTTAAAGAAGGGGTTGTTGGCTTTCTCAAGGAATGGATTGGTCACCAATGCCTACCTTTGCACCAACGTACATATTCACCGTCTGTAATTGAAATATGTTTAGTACACATATCCCTATAGTCTTCGCGCTCACAATGAGGGTTGCCCCAATCACAACCGGGTTCAAAGAGATTGCCATCAAAATTCTTCAACGGTAAATTAGTAGCTGTAAGAATAACTAGAACAGCTAATAAACCTACTATTGGGACTAGCAATCTAAGCATCACATATCTCGATACATGCGCGTGAGGATTCGATCCTGCAAATCTTCATCTTCTGCCAGTGCTACACGCATAGCTGATTCGCCTTTGTACTTCTCGCCGGTCTGATCAAAATCTTCATCAAGGACGTAATGCATTCCACCACCGCCCTTCTCGATTATGTCAAAGTGAAGACCTATTTCAAGTAATTCCCAGACATGATCAAAACCAATTGGGAATCTAACCTCACCGGTCCTGTGATCCATCACTGGAAATGCGAAACGCATCTTGGCATTGCGCCACGGTCGCCCGGTTGAATTTTTTACGATCTTGCAACTCATCTGTACTCCGTGTGGCTCTTTGCCGTCGGTACCTAATGAGCGGATATCAGGATCGGCTTTTTCCCAATCGTCTGTGAGGTTTCCGTTCTTATCCCGATACAGGCGCTTGGCAGCTTCATACTCAATTGCTACGGACGCCTGATGGCGCAGAGCGCGGATGCCCGGAGGCGCTGTCGCCGGTCCCTTGTTTCGAGCTTGACCAAGCTGGCTCCGAAGCTGATCTACCATAATTAATACGTTCTCGTTACGGTCGCGGTCCTTGAGCGCCTGCTTGAGCCATTTAGTCCAAGCTTGTGGGCCAGCGCCTTGAGTATATTCGCCAGGTTTGATGCCAGCTTCCATCACCGCTTGCGTAGCTGAGGCACTATCGACTATCTGGATATGGAATGAATTCCAGCCATCGTGAATGCCCGCACAAATTTCCTCAATGATCGTGTGATTCGATAGCTCGATCTGCTTAGCATCGATACCGATCGCTTCAGCAAAATGGGGATCGAATCTGCCCTCGGTATCCCACATCATTACTGAAAGCTGTTCGGGGTATCTATCGAGCAGCTTCTTAAGTTCGGCCTTCTTATTCTTCGCCTTGAACTTATTATTTCCTTCAACTGCTTTGATCTGATATTCGTACTGCTCTTCAAGTACCTCGTGGTAATGCTGAGCTACCCAAATTAATCCAAGGTTTGTGAGGCTCTTGCCTGAGTGCTCTGGCCCATACCAGCGGCAGACATGCCCCCACGGGATTCCTCCTGTAGTCGCCCAAGTGAGCATCGGGGACATAAACGGCAGCTTGATCGGCGGCAGAGCAATTAATTCAGCGCCACGGATGACGCTCTCTGGCCCAAGCGACCTTTGCATTTTGGCAAGGAAATCATCCTTGCGGCTAGGATCTACCGGCAACTTATTCCTTTCTAAAGTCCAGGGAGATGGCGGAACTTAAATTGTGCGTATCCGCGCTCACCATCTCTCAAACGAGCACCACTTTCGCCATCACCCCACGGCGATGTGTCAAAGCGATAATAGTCGCCCTTGTTAGGCAAGTTATAGAATTCAATAAATACATGCCCGCTGTGCCAACAAACAGTGAACCAATCACCCTTGCCCTCTTGGCCCCAGCCACCGAACATGCCGGATACCCAAGCGATAGGAAAACTGAACATGCCTGCACGCTTGAGCGCGAGTGAGGTAGATGATGAGCAATCCATATTGGCATTGGACCGCATTAATCTAAGCAGTGGCCCATGTCCACCGCCGTATACATAACGTGGCCGCGCATCAGAAATTTTGCTACAGACACGGAATAACTTCATCGCTATACCACGAGCCGTATTGTTGCGTCGCCGCCTACGCCTGACTCTGCCACGGATCAATTGCCCACGAGTATTTAGATGAGCCGCATTAGGATGATCTAGTCGGCGTAGGAAATGACTATCGAAATCGCCAGTCTGATCCTTCTCGATATCACCTAAATAAAAATGAGCTTTCTTGATGCGATGACGTATATCCTGCTTGGTCGCATTCTTAGCTAGCGGCTCAACTTCAAGCTCCATCTCTCTAAAGAAATTACCTAGCGCCTGTTTAACTTTACGGCGCGCGTGCATAGTTTCTAAGCTGCCTTCAGCCATGGGTTAGTCCCCGCCTTCTTCCGCGTTGTTTTCTTAAGACTTGCCTTCGTCTTCCGCCGCTGTTCGCCCACTGCAATTGTCTCAACATCATCTATGTGCTGAGCTACAATCTGATTGCGATTGTCCTTAAAGCCTGCCACCAAGATCACTGATGCGTCTTTAATCTTGTGCTTGTTCTCGGCCCATGCCTTCGGGAATATCGTGATCGCATATTGATCTGCTCCGAAGGCAAGATCAACAAAAGCCATTTCCTTCTTTTGCTTCTTAGTGACAATAGGCTTGACCGCCAATATCTCGCCGCCCACCACGATATTTGCTGCCTCGCATTCATCACAGTCGCACCAGGGTTTGTGATCCTCAGGCTTGTGCGGCAGATCCTCTATCTCTGCTGTAGAGAAAATACGATCTTCAATGAATTCCTGATAGCGATGCACCACAGTCTCACGCGACACAACATTACCGAGCACTTCTTTTTCCATCTCAAGGATTTCGTTCTGAGAAGGCTCGATCAATTCCTGCTCAGGCGGTTCCTTGTCCTTCATGTAGTGGAACTTAATGTGCTCCGCATAGGTGTAGTACGGATCGACTTCAATCATTTCCTTAATCTCAGTCGAATCGTGCTTCTCACAAATGGCAGGTTTCTTCCATTCCTCTGGCTCGCCCGTCCGCATCTTCTTACACCCGCACGCCATCACCACGTTGTATTTGTTCTTTGCCCAGCGCCGAGTCTTGGCTAGTAACGCTTCCCGATCTTCTCCAAGGGAATCGAATGCGCCAGCTTTAACAAGTGCGGCGGCATTATCGGCTCCGAAGTTGCTTGGGGTACGCCTAGCAAAATCATCAAATGAAGAGACTGGACGTACCTCTTTGACTTGATCAACTGTCAATCCTCCTAAGCCCTTGACGCTGACTAGTCCATAACGCAGCCGGTCGCCATCGATAATGAATCCGCGCTCGCTGGCATTTACATCGGGCGGATCAATCTTTACGTCGAATAATTCTGCTTCGCGGAAGATCCCTCGCTTCCATTCGGCATCCTCTTCGGCTTTTGCTTTTCGTTCGATGGTAAGAGTGGCCGCATAAAACGCAAGGGGATAATTAACTTTGAGCCACATATCCTGATATGCCTGCAAGGCGTAGCTGGCGCTGTGGGATTTGTTGAATCCGTATCCGGCGAATTCAAGGATGGCATCCCAGATAACCCCGGCAGCGGTTTCGTCCAAGCCATTTGATTCACACCCCTCTAACCATTGATCCTTGAAGCCCTGCATGAATGCTCGTGCCTGGTCACCAGGGAGCCGGTAGAGCTTCGAGATTGCCTTACGCATTGAGTCTGCTTGCCCACCCGTGAAATTACCGATGACCTTAGTAATTTCCATAACCTGCTCTTGGAAGGCAATCAGGCCACAGGTTTCTTTTAAGATGGGCTCGACGGCATCGTGCCAATACCAATCGGCCTCGGGTATCTTCCCGTTCTTTCGATCCCCATATTCAAATGCAATTTTAATAGGGCCAGGCCGATAAAGGGCATTAGCAACGGCAATGTCGATGGTGCTGTCTGGTTTGATGTGGCGCAGGAGATTTGTGATCCCTCGCCCGGAGAACTGGAAGACACCTAGAGTCAATCCTTGAGTAAATGCGTCTAGCGCTTTTTGATCTGCGTTGTATGGATCGCGCAGAGCCGGTAGATCATTCGGTTCAACTATGTCGCCATAGTGATCAGCAATTAAATCTACGCATAGTTGCTGCTTCGCTAATCCCTTGACACCGAGTACGTCAATCTTTACAAATCCGTAATCACTGATAATTTGGAAATCGGCACGATCCGCCCATGCTGTGACTGTTGTAATCTCATCATTTCCGATCTGAGTAGGCATATACTCATTTGTTGGCCGGGGGGTAATGAGCACGCCGCCTGCATGTCGGGTATCTCGGAGTATTTGATCTTCGAGCCGTAAGCACTGTTCCCATACGTAGGGGTGTTCTGTCTTGAGTTTACGAACCAATCCATTTTCTGCTGCAATCTTTTCAAGATCGCGCTCTGTATCTCCGATTGAATCTGTGACTTTTTTGATGAATCCATAAGGAAGATCCTGTGTAGCTGCAACCTCTTTGATTGTCACGCGCGGAGCGAAGGTCTGATAGGCAATGATATCCGCTACGTGATCGTCACCATACTTGGCCTTGAGATATTCCTTGACCATCTCGCGGCCGTCCACCATTTTGCCGTCGAGAGTTTCGAAATCATTTAAGTCAGTCTCGAAGTCAAGATCAATATCCGGCATCCCGACACGATCAGGATTCAGAAACCTCTCAAACAACAGACCCCAGGCAATTGGATCAATTGCGGTGATGCCGATGAGATACGAGATAAGACACCCTGCCGCAGAACCTCTTCCAAGACCCACCCGGATAGGCCGCTTACGCTTGTCAGAACCGGGTAACGCATCTCTGCTCTTTGCCCAGCGGACCATATCTCCGACCAAGATGAAATAGTCCAACACACCTTTGTCTCGGAGCACTTTGAATTCATAGTTGTATCGGTCACGATATTCCTGCCAATTCTTTGGCTTGCCCGTTGGGTATTGACTCTCTTTGCACCAACGCTTGACGATACGCTCTGCATCTAGTGAAGTCTTAGCTACCTTGGGCAGCTTAGTGGCATTACTGATAACAAAATGCTTGACTGAGCGAGCCAACACTTCAGTATTTGCTATCGCCTCATCGACAATATCCTCATCGATATCCTCGTGGTACTCAGCAAACTGCTCGCGGAACTCGTCTTCCGGGCTTAAGTAAATGGTGTCGATCCGCTCTCCGTATACGTCTTCGCCAGCCTCTTGCTTTTTGGCGCGCTTGGAGAGCGTCTGTTTTGTGCTGACCATCTTGAGCACAAGCGCCGTATCTTCCCACTCTTGATACGGAATATGCACATCACCTGTTGCGACGACGCCAAAGCCATGCTCCTGAGATAAGTTTATTACGCCTTCATTGATTGAACGCTGCTCATCTAGATCGTGAGGCATTATCTCGCCCCAAAAGCGATCACCTAGAAGGTTCTGCATGCGTGAGCAATACTCATCTGCGCCTGATTGATCACCGGCCAGGATTAATTGAGAAAGTGGACTAGCGAAACAGCCAGAACAAACAATTAAATCCTCGTGGTCTGCCTCTAGCATTTCCCAATCGATGCAGGGTTTGCCCTTGAAGCCGCCCTTGCGGTCGATAGGAATCCACGCCTTGCTCGATAGACGCATCAATGTCCGCCAACCACGGAGACTGCCAGCGATCAGAGTTAAATGATTTGCACTGCTGTAACTCTTCTGTTCCTGAAAGCGGTTATCGCGCCAGTACGCTTCCATCCCGAGCAGCGGTATTAACTTTTCGTCTTTACCGCGCTTCTTAGTCGGGTCGTCTGGATCGTCAAACTTATCAGGATTCTGACAAACGTAGACATGATCCAATACGCCGCCCAATCTACCATGGTCGGTAATAGCCATAAATTCTTGCTCGAATTTATAGCCTTGCTTGGTATATTGATTAGCGTTGCCGGTCCCATCAATGGATGAAAATTCCGAGTGTTTATGAAGGTGAGCTAGACCCATTAAACTAACTGCAAATCATGTGTGCGGAAACCTCGCTCGTGGCCATCCTTGAACCTCAAGCGAGCATGGCGATGGCCAAAGAGTGTCTCGCTAGTGCTGATGCAATTACCTACTTTTCCTTTATCCCATTCATGGAGAACCCTGTACCACTGACCTACCTCGCACTCTGGCCAGGTACCAGGCGTCGGCAATTTTTCTTCATATGCTTTCTCGTCGCTCATACTCCGATATCCACTGGATCGAGATTCAGAACAGACCCTATTTTAATGGCATTGTCAATCGTAAGTGATTTAGCAAATGCCTTCCTGCTGTTGTAGGAATTGTAATACGGAGCTAAGCCTAGAACTCTCTGTACGCGCTGAGTATCTGGCTTCCTCTTTGGTCCTTTGCGCCAGTCAATCGCAATAGCTAAATCATAAGCTCTCATACCGCTGTTCTCGAATGCCTCGCGCAAAGGCGCATTGCTAACTAATTCTTCTTGCTTGGGCATTAGTTGTTCTCAGAGAGTGGTGTCAATGGAGTAAACTCGCGGGTCACCTCTTCTGCTCCTGTGATGCGTTCTTCTTCAACTTCAATGGTGCCATCTTCAATTAAACCAAGCAGAAGGAAACAATAAAGAATCACATCTTGGATTCGTCCCTCAATCGGCTCACTGTGAACCTGGCCTTCACGGATAAAACTCTGGATCGCCTTCCAGTGTTTTGATGTATAAACGCCCCAAGCCTGTTCGGGGGTAATACCATGTTCCTTAGCCACTTCTTTGAAGTTAGCAAGAGCGTCTTCATCACCGGCATATTCATGGCCTTTAGTTTTATTCAGGCCCATAATATCCTGATAGTGGCCTTCAACAAAATCTTCAAACTCGTTACGATCCATAAAAACCTCCTTTGAAAGTAGAACGGGGACCGGCCGAAACCGATCCCCATCCTTCCTCGGGCACGAGTTTATTTATTACTCGTCGTCCGAGCCGCCGCCCTTGAACGGAGACTTACGGGTTTTGTTCTTGCTCCCCTTCGGGCGACCCGGCCCACGCCCGCTCTTTTTAGGCGCTGACTTTGTGGTGGTCTTTTTATTAGTCGAACCCTTGGGGCGACCGGGACCGCGCTTCTTACCGCTACCCGGTGGGCGACCACGCCGCTTCGGAGCTTCCTCAGCCGTTTCCTTCTTAGGCCGACCAGGCTTACGGCCAGAACCCTTCGGACGGCCACGCTTCGGCTTAGCAGCCGCGCTACCCACGCTAACAATCAGCTTGGGCGGCTGTGGCTCTTCCTCAACATCAACATGCTCGATGCTAGATTCCTCAATTACTTCAAATCCAGCTTCGTAGTCAACTTCCACACCTTGCTCTGTCGCTGCATCAAGAAACCCTTCAAGGGCCTCAGCGCTATCCGCCGCGTCAACCTCACCTAAAGACTCAAGGTTTTCGTCGTCATCGGCGACATAGATTTTATAAATAGGCATTATGTACCTCCTTTGCTGGTTAAATGCCCTGTCGCCTACCGGCGGCGACGAACTTTAGTGGTGCCTTTAGAGCGCTTTCGCCCGGAGCGCACCTTTGTTTCTCCATCCTCGCCGCTACTACGGCTACTACGGAATTTTGCTTTTGTCTTCCCACCAGACTTTTTACGCTCTCCCCATGGATTTGCTTTCTTGCCTTCCTCTACTGCTTTGGCATCTCCGCGATCCTTCGGAGAGACATAAAACTCTTCGAACTCTGGCGGCTTCACATAGAAGGTTAAATCAGGCTTTGTTTCTGCCAGTTGCTTGTCTTCCTTCGACATTGGCTCAGCGCCATCACCGGCAGGCTCAATTTCATATTCGGTCTTGAGCTTAACGCCATCACGGGTGATTTCCCAATCCCGCGACATAAGACCATATCGAGAATGCTTCTTAGCTAATTTATCTCCAACCTTGACGCCACCAGTCCAGACAACAACCTGATCTTTTTCATCAAGAACCTTGCCGTTGTCATCGACTTCAGGATAATCACGGACGATAGCGCAGACATAGAATTTATATCTAATATCTAGCTCGTCGCGGCAGCCAGGGCAAGGCACACCTTTTTCATCCTGATCGAGACAGGGAACGTCGAGATAATACGTACTTCCATCGTCGCGCTCGAAAGGCGTGTTATGCACATATGCATCCTTGAAGTCTTCGCCCTCTTCAAGAAAACGCATGACAACAGTTTCGCCGTCTTCAATCGTCAAAAATTTCTTGCCGCCGCTCATTTTGCTATCGACGCGCTTTTTGGCACGTGCAACTTTTCCTAAAGTGCGGCCTGGCTTTTCTGTGCGGGATCTTGTTCTTGCCAATTTATTTACTCCTAAGCTTTAATAAGCTGTCCGAAGACGTTTCGTACTTGACGGGATCATAGCACGGGACTATCGGGGATTGCAACGTAGTTTGTACTGGCCTCGGCATTATCGATTAGCTGCTGAGCTTCATCGTCCTTGCCATCCCGCATCATATCTGCCGGATCGCCTTCATGCGGACCGACGATATAGACCTTCATGAACGGTTCTAAAAGGTCCACAATTCCACGATGCTCTGTGCCGTCCTTGCTTGTCCATCCCCAGGTCGCGGCGTGTCCTGCATTGTCGTGATCCAGAAATAAATACGCCAAAGTAAAATGATCGCGGATCAGTTTAGCTTGCCTATCGCTCATGCTAGAACCGCTGATCGAAATGGCGTTATGTAAACCCATCTGATTCATTGCTATGACATTTAATTCTCCTTCGCAAATAATCGCTGAAAAGCTTCCTGCTGCTCTGTGGAGCCCGAAGACATGGTGAGACTTGTCAAAAGTTGAAAAATCATAGCTACGTCCGCCCAGGACGAGGTACTTAGGTTTATGACCTTCTCGCCAGGCACGTGCCTTGAACCCCACAAGTAATCCATCCTTATCCCGCACGGGGATAACCCATCTTTCGGAGGTTGCGTCATAGCCGATTTCCCATTCCTTGAGAGTATCTATCTCGAATCCACGACCAATTAAATACTGAGCGGCATCAGAATCATCCTGCTGTACCTTATCCCAATTCACCGCAAAAGGATATAGACAAGCTTCGTCTAGGTATGGATCAGCTTCGTAGGAGCGCTGTCGCATTTCCTCGAACTTCCTACGCCGCTGTTCAAACTCTGCCGAGATAGTGCCGCCCTTTGGAGAACGGAAATCGCTGGCATACTCTCGCCGCAGCCAGGTAGCAGCTTCAAATTTACTTATATCCTCGTGCTCTGAGAGGAACGAGATGGCATTGCCTGAGCGATTGCAGCCGTGGCACTTCCATTTAGTAGCTCGCTCTGGCTCGACTACACCCGTGTTCATGTAGGCCGATGGGTTCTCGTCGCCGTGCGAATGGCCTGAGAAGGGGCAAGAGAATTTAAGCTCATCGGTACGCGCCTGAGATATATTCATTATGTCAAGCGTTTCAAGGAAGTCCTGCACATCGACCTTGTGCAGCCATTCGCTTGCTTTGAGTCTACGTCTACGCGGCATTTAATTCTTTGCGGATCTTCATCAGGATCTTGCCCAAATGATTCTCGCCGATCCTATAGAAATGCTTACGCTCGTAGCACGTGCAGTTGCCCCAATACTGATCGTGCCACGTATTGTCTTCCCGTAGAATCGCCTCGCCGGTAGCCAGTAGCCAGGCGGCAAGCTCAGGATGGTCATTGAACTTCTGACGGACCAGGCCCTCCATCACCTTTACTTTAATACCATCCCAATTCTTCAGTAACGTGACTTCTTTGCCGCGCTGCTTGGCGACTCCCGGCGTAGGCGAAGAAAAAATGTATTTCTTTTCAAATGGGTTCTTTGTCTTAGCAGCCTGAAACTCCATCTCAACAGACGTACCATCAGGCTCAATATAAAAGTTGCTAGGAACGCCATGTATCCAGCGTTGTCCATCGCGCCAGGTGAATTCATTAATCTCTTTAGCGTCTTCTGGCGGGGGATCATAGGCTTTCATAGATTATTCGCCACCACGCCCCAAGGATCATCGTCTTCATTGATGATCTGCCGCATAGCACGCATTTTATGTTGCACCCAATATAAATTAAAGACTGGTATCTCGTACATATTGGCCAGCCGAATCGCTTGACCTGTGCCGCCTGTACTAGTGCCAGTTTCGTCTGTAGCTCCATCAGGCGTCCAGCAAATAACCATCTTCACCGGATCGTCTAAATCCCATCCGAGTACCTGATGCATGTTGCGGGCATGTAGCTTTTGCGCTGCCTCACTGCACTTTAGCCAAGCCGGATGGATTTCTGCGGCAAGCTCATATGCCTCGCGCTTGGGCGGACACCACTTGGAGTGCAATCCATTAAATCCATCCCACGGCAGGTATAGCTCCAACACACCGCCGCGACCGGAGTAATCAATTAAATCAGACTCACAGCCCATGGCAAATGCATGATCAGCGCCATCAGCACCGCCTGTTCTGAGTATCCAGTCATGATCGGCAAATGACTTGCCGAGTAGACACATTAAGTTAAGGATCGACTGCGGGGTTTTGCGCGAGCCGATCCCCGCATACGCTTTCTTGGCTTCCATGGATTATCTTCGCCTTTGAGTTCATCCGCGACCTGCAATTTATCTTGCTCTCGCCTAGTCTTACGTCCCTTGAACTTGGGATTCTTCAGCTTACCATCATCATTTCTTTCAGGGAAGCGTTCGGCCACGCCTTTTTCTTGGATGACATGGCGCTCTAACTGCCAGCGCAGTTTCGTACTGGTCTTGCGACCGTCCCTGTTCTTGAGCAGCATAGCCTTCATTTCCTGCTGCGCTTCGTCTTCCTCGTCCTGATTGAGTCCAATAAGTAAATCGGAGTCCTTGCCAACAGATTGATAGGAAACGTTCGCAAGGCTAGCCTCACCCTTGCCGCCCTCGCGGTTAAGCTGAGCAGCCGAGATATGAGGGACGCGAAAGAGTCTCGCATTTTGCTTAAGACCCTGCGTCGTGTATTGGACCTGTTCCCAATGCGCTCCCCCAATTCCTTTCGGCGTCCGCATTAATTCCATGTAGTCCGTAATTACTACATCTGGCTTGTACCGCAAGAGTTTTGCTGCCACATTATCGACAGTGCAGTTTCGGATATCGTCAATGATGTAGATATCGCGCTCGTGTCGATCCTCGTGAGCCTGTTCGGCCAGCTTTTCCCATTGCTCACGATCCCCAATATCAAGTTCGAGGGCTTTGAGCGAATGGTATTTAAAATTAGTGGCCATAGTGTCAAGCGAACGTAGGATTGCTTCGGCTTCCATCTCAAGGGAGATATATACAGCCGTCTTTTTCTGCAAATAAGCTGAATACGCGACATGCTGTAGAAGCTTTGATTTTCCCACGCCTAGATAGGCGACTACAGTAACCAATTCATGCGGCTGTGCTCCAAGCGTTTCCCGGTCAAAAGAGGGAATACCCATCATCACACCTGGCGGCATCCCTTCCTTCTTACGCTTATCGTATTCCTTTATCCGCTCAAGCCCCTCAGAAAATTTCTTGACGCGGGGTGCTGGCACTACATCTACCAGCTTGCGAGCCATCTCAAGCGCAACTAGCTCTATTTCATTAATCTGCTCTGGATCTTCTAGAGCTTCGTGGAAGTCGCGGACAAGATCAATTGCCTCGCGCTCCTTGACAGTCGTTACGAATTGATCAATGAAATAGGGGAGGGTGTTGCGATCTACCGCTACCTTGAAATCAGGGAATTCTTTGCGGACAACCTTGGCTGTTGCGGTAGATTTGTACTTCCGCCAATGGTCTAGCAGGAAATCATATATCTCTTCGCATTCCTCATCAGCGAAATGATCTAACTCAATTCCTCGTGCAATCGCTGTATCAAGATCGCCAGATTGAATTATTTTGCTGATTAGCCCCCGCTCAGCATCCAATTTACTTCTTATCCTTCTGGTTCTGCTTCCGCACAGATTCCTCGACAGCTTCCCGATCTTCCGCGATTACTTCCTCAAGTAGAGCTTGCCCGACCGCGATGTTGTTTTTGTGGGCAGCGGCAATCGATTCCTGCTCATCATCAAAGTCGTCAGGATCGACACCGGTAATTTTATGAAGACCAGGATCTTCAACCCAACGGGTGACAGCAACAGGCCCAATCGTAACATTCGCGTACTGTGCAACAGGGACAAGCTCCGAGCCCTGATTGGTAATTTTAATCGCCGGAAGACCGTTCTCGCCGATAACATGGCCCTCTTCTATTTTAACGCCGCGATGCTCCACTGATTTAACAACTTTATTCCGGCTAGATTCCGTGTCTTCTACTCGTGGCTTCGTCCTGCTGACCTTGGCCTTTCCTTTAGCCGGAGCAGTACGACGCCTGCGCTTAACTGTTTGCGCCAAAACGATCCTTTCTCTATGCCGCGTTTTGTTTAGCGGCTTCTGCTTTACGTTGCGCCCGCAAACGACGCTGTGCCTTAGCACCAGAAGTCTGAGAATAATTCTTTTTCTTCTGCTTCTGTCGCTCTTCTCTTAAAGCACTTGGCGGAATCTCAAATCCCTCTAACTTAAATGCTTGGGTAAGAGCGCGAATCAAACCTTCAATCGACTGATAGCGAGTGATCGGTAAAAGCTCTTCTGCAATCTGCTCGATATACCAGCCACGATTTGCCCATTGTCTTGCCATGTCCATATGAACAGGCTGCAAATAACGAGGCTTACGCATGTGGCTTACATGCTTTTTAATATCATCCTCATCAGGTTGGTATCGAGATAAAGCAGAACCGGGATGAAGATTGTTTTTCTTCATCCATTCAACAATTCCGTTCTTGCCATGGACTTGCTTGTGTGTCCAAGCTCGCCAATTCCTGATTCGACGCTGAGGCATTAGCCGTTTAGGTAGCCGACCTTCGCGTTCCCATTTACGGACAGTCGAGTTTCTGCGATGGATTATTTCGCATAGCTCGTCTATATAAATAAATCCATCCTCTTTGGGAGGGGTCCATTGCCGTGACGCCATGACGCGGGATCATAGCATGAAGCAGCACACCCCCGCTACCGCGCTTCAGGGGTCTGCCTTCGGAGTGAGGGTACAAAGGCAGTGAGGGGTAACGGGGGTGTGCTAGGGTGTCGCCTGTGTCGAGAGCGACTGCCGCAGTGTAGCACTCTCGCGGGCGATACCTCAAGGTTGACCGAATTTGTCGCCAAGGACTCGTCGCTTATCCCGTTAGAGGGGATATTAGCCCGTGGTGAAACACGATGGGCATGGGTTCAACTAATTATTAAGTTGAAGGGCGGCTAAAGGGGTCCATAGACCTAATATCTGCGGCTGTGACCGCAGTTTTTCTAACAAATGGATTCGCTAGCTGCCCAGCTAAGATAGCTTTGGTACAGAGTTCATCTGCCAGAGAATTATTCTCTCTTCTGTGCCAGTTTAATTCCCAGCTATCTTCGAAATGTTTACGTAAAACATCTTCTGCTTCTGCTGCAAGACATTTCATCTTGAAATCTTTTCTCTTCCAACCCTGATTGATTTGCCCTTCAACCAGTTTTGAATCAGTAAAAATCTCAAGTTCTGTAGCTCCACACTCAGCAGCATATTTAACTCCTACAATGAGGCCATAATATTCGGCTTCGTTATTGGTTTTGAAACCGATGTGTCGAGCTAGGGTGTACTCGTCGCCATTCTCCATTTGAATGACGCATGCAAATCCCGCAGGACCGGGGTTAGAAGGTCGGCAGCCGCCATCAAAAAACAGTTTTCCGCGCATTAGATGAATTGTTTAAGCACTATGACCACTATCAATAGTGCGAAGGCTAGCAGGGAAATAAAGAAAATAAACATGGGTGAACCAGGGGGCGCGACCGTATCTAGTAACGAGGGTTAGGCTGCACATGAATTTAACCCGCCCTCCGACGCGATTCCCCCTGGTCACCTGATAAGACCCTGAACACCCTATTTTGTTGGGTATTGTTAGGGCCTTACGATTGTATCAAAAGAAGAGCCGAGGCTGTATCTGCTCTTCTAAGGCTAGGTGAAGAATCCCAGCCACAGATACAACCCCGGCTCTATTAGTCTACCTAATTAGGCAGTCTGCGGCACGCACGCGATATGCGGGGTAGCCACATCTTCATCGAAACCGTCTGGATTAAAGACGATTGCGAAATACGACTGAGCGTCGGGCGAGTCAAGCACTAACGTCGCAAACACGACGAAAGAGTTGGGCTCGTTATCCCCGGCCTGCTCGAATGAAGTCCAGCCACCAACAGCAATTTCGCCAGGATCGCAAGATGCCGACACCTGAACGATATTCGAGCCGTTAGCTCCGTTAACTCCAACTTCCTCAGACTCACCCACATGATAAGTTAAACCAGGCAGTGCGGGCTGATCGGTACCCGGACCCTGAGGGCCAGTATTACCGAGTTCACCCTTGCTGCCAGGCACACCCTGCGGGCCAGCCGGTCCCTGCGGACCACGCGGACCAGTAATAGATCCCTTGAAATCTTTCTTCGTGAGGGATTTATTCTTAATGTCCTTGCCGGTCAGAGAACTATTCTTGACCGACTTGCCGGTGATTAAATTAGCCGCACCGGCAGGCACAGCGATAGCGGCTGCCACTAAGGCAAGTCCGACTATCCAAAGAATCCTTCGTTGAAACAAAACTACCTCCGTACTTTTGCACCTCAAGCCCTTTGCCCGAGGCTGCGAGTCCAGCGGGTCTGAGCACCGCTGAGGGCAGCCTAACACACTTCCGCGTATTTCGCCACTGTGACTCAATTACTGAAATCAAGTATCTCTACTTCTAACCCTAGTGGCTCATAACATTTCCACCTCCGCGATTTGAACTGTTTTGCTAAAACTCGAACAAGAGTATCCGCATAATCGATGATAGTTGCACCAGGCTTACCCTCATGAATACGCACAGCACGCCCTAATTTCTGCTCTGTCGCCTTGGCATTCTTGGTTGGGAAGGCCAGATGAGCACAATCAATCTCAGGAATATTTAATGCCTCGCCAGCTACCGTAGAAAACAACACGCCTTGTGGCGCTTCCACAAACATTTTGCGAATCTCTGCTCTACGTCCGCGCGCATCATTGCCAGTGAGCTTGAAGCAATCTTCCATCGCAAGCCCCTGGTCAACCGTCGCAGAAATCATTTCATCTAAATGCTTGGTTTCTGAACTGACCACAAGTTGATGCTTGCCATGCCATTCCATGATCGTGCTGGCAATCAGCCTATTACGCTCAAGATCTTGGACGATATCTGCCCGAAGCTTCCCGTAATTATTCTTGTGTGAGTGAGGCGTGCCGATCTTTGGGCAGTTGGGGATATCACATTCCTCATTTGCCTTAACAGTGTGATCGCCCCAATAATTAAAGCGGTATGGAGTATGGATCACTTTCACCTTAGGGGTGAGAATAAATCCGGCCTCTCTAATTTCGTCGTATGTATCTTCATGGAAGACCGGCCCAAGGACGTTTAGGGCTATGGCGAAATCCCCTGTTTGGTCAGGAGTGGCGCTCATGCCGATTCTGATCCTCGCCGGGAACAGACTCACTAGCTCTCGATACATCTGTGCTGTTGCGTGATGGCTCTCGTCCAAGAACATCGCGCTGAATTGATTGAACCAGCCTTCCTTCTTTAAGTGCTCGCGCCGCTTGTGCAGCGTTTGCACGGTAGCTATAGTCACCTGGCCTTCGGACCACTGCCCGGAACCAATTGCCCCAATGTTTAGTTTGTCTCCACATAATTTTTTAAAGTCCGCAATCCACTGATCTACGAGATTAATACGGTCAACCATAACAATCGCACGCTTAGGATGATGAAGCCAAAGGAATCCAGCAACAGCACCGCTCTTGCCGCTTCCAGTAGGTGATTTGTAAATTCCCTGGCGGTGCTTCCAAAACGCTTCAGCAGCATCCAACTGGTGATTACGGAATTCAAACTCTTCTGCGCCAAAGTGCGGACCCTCTTCCCATACTGTGCGATCTATCCAGCGCACCCGTGTATCCCAATCCTCGCGCAGCCATTGCTTTAGCTTTAGCGCAAAGCCCCGAGGAATAACTAAATGATCATCCTCAATACTGTAGAGAGAAATGGTCTTAGGGATATTCTGCCAATCCCAGCGGTTCGCCGCTCGTGCTTTGTAGTGCTTCTCGTTGTCAAGCGTCATCACTTCCATGCACAATTCATGAAATGGCACAGAAAAGTCTTCGCCCAAGCGAAGATGACTGTCCACGACCACACGCGCACGCTTCACGCCGCTATCATAGCTCATAGGCAGTGACTAGTCCACCAAGACAAAGGACGGCCCTTTTTGGGACCGCCCCTTGTCACCCTCCGAACAGCGTCATGGTCATTAGCTGCCGGATATGTGAACGCGCTCAGATCCCCTTTGACTCGCTACCGCCCCGGTAGTTTGATCGCTTGAACCTTGAGCGCAGCGTCAGTGTAGCAGCCAGCCGCCGTCTTCGCCAGCTTCTATCCAACCGGCTCTGCATAGCTCTTCTACGGCCTCGTGATCGTCCATGCCCGCGCATTTTCTGGCAGTGGCTAACGCCAAGGTATTCGTTAAGTTAATTAAGCCACCATCAGAATAATTTACCATGGACATAAATAGATGCCTGGCCTCTCGGCTTGGCGTAATTTTTGTGGGAATAAGTGTCATCTCTCTCCTTTTGCGCTCAACCCCGGAGGCGCATCGACCCACGGCGCGGCGAAGAAACCATGGGGAGCAACCTCCGGGGGAGCGGCACCTGTCCCGATGCGCGGACCACCGGAACAAGACTTAACATTGTAGACCTGGCTGAACTAAATCAATATCAACGCACACCTTTGGAGTTTCTACTTTTGGGAGTAAATTCTGGTCGGGGACTTGTGGGACTAGCCGTGGCACTTGGATTGGAGGAACATGAATCGGAGGAACATCTACCGGTGGTAAATTAATTGGAGGAACGTCTACCGGTGGAACGTCTACGCTAGGAGGATTATTAGGATTACTAGGGTTCCTGCTGTTAGGAGGAACAGTAGGGTTACTAGGATTGCTAGGCGTTTGTTGATTTGGTTGTCCCGGCGTTCCCGGCGTGAGGTTTCCTCCCCCTCCATCACCGCCTCGCGGATTAATTTGCCCGCCTGATCCTCCGGTTCCACCACCGGTTCCTCCTGTCCCTCCGGTGCCTCCATCCTGATTAGCTAATTGCTGACGACGATCCTCTACCAGTCGCTTAGCTAGTTCTTTATTTATATCCTGCTGATACTGGCGCTCTATCTGGTGGCGCTCCTTGACTGGCAGAGCAGCCAATAACTTAAACGCGCATTGCCGGGTGGTTAGCCCGAGACATGGCGATGATTGCTCTACCTTGATCACTTTGGTTCTGATTTGCACCACATTTACAACTGCAAATACGAAAATCGCAAGTCCTATTATTGCGCCAATTAGGGCCAGTGGGCGATCCTTAACGGTTACCCAAAAATGTGAGGCCCGATCCATCATTATTTAATCTAAAATCCCAGGCAGAACAGAAGGGAATGCTTCATGACACCCTTCGTCTACCACATTTAGATCTTCACCTCTCCTTCCGTCTTTCTCTTCGGTCCAGTCACTTGGCATTGGAATTGTTAACCTAATTTGCCTAGCTGTAGCCGTATAAGTTGCTGCTGTGCCTAGTTCACCTTCCCTAGTACGAGCCCGCGCAGCCTCTTCCCAGGCGCGAGCTTCTGTTGCTTTGAAATCACCATTGCGTTTACAACCGTTGATTAGATTGTCACGGTTCGTTTCTGAACCTATGATCAGAGCAATCACCACAGACAGAATTACTGCGGAGGCCCACCAGATGAAGCGTTGAGTAGAAATAGTCATTAAATACCTATGAGCGGCAGAATCGGGTACTCATCATTACAATTGATATCACCAGAATCATGAAGCAATTTAAGTTGCGTCTGGTAATTCTTTAATGCAGCCTCAGCAGTCGGACGCAAAGGATCATTTGGCCCTAGCTTCTTATTGGCTTCCTTCCTGAACTCGACTTGCTGCTCAAGGAATTGGGCATAAAGACCGACGAACGCTTTGCTCTGCTCACACCGGTCGCGCTCTTTGGTCTGAATAAATCCTGTAACCGAAACAAAGGCAATCAATATCGTCAGGATGAATCTGACAAAGCGCGTTAGACCGTGCCGAGATAACCACGCCTCTTGCAGCGCGTATTCAACATCATCTATTACATCGTCTTCTCGGTGTCTACGCTTTAACGGCCAAATCATTTATTCTCCTGACTTTATTAGCTCCTTCAACTTTTGCCGCTGTGAATGGGTCGGAGTTTCAAGAAGCTTGTCAAACAATTCATTACAACGCTTCTCATTTTCTATATCAGTCATCGGCCTGGGGCCAGCACAAAATTGTTCACGAATCTCATGCAGGGTTGCTGTGTTCTCGATACTTCTGGTAAACAAAATAGTGAATGCAATGACTACTGCGATCACTCCAACAGTAGTCAGAATAAATTGAATTGGGCGCCTATTAAGAATATTGCCCAGTTTGTCCCACCACTCTGCTCCTTTGTCTATCCAACTACTTTTCATGGCAGAATCACCAACAGGTAGATCAGGAGTCCCAGCATCCACCCGGCCCACGTGAAAGGATGATCTTTTAGCCAATTTATTAGCCATGGATATGTTCGCCTAAGCTCCATCTTCCACTTCCTCGTCCCGCCTCTCAAGCGGCCGAACAGAAGCAGCCTTCGCCTCTAGATATTTTTCAAACAGAACATCTATTCGCCAACCCAATGCGCCTAATCCGAACACGAGCAGCGCGCCTAATACGTATTTATCGATCTTGCCTTGAGTCACCTGCTGATAGCTAGCGATGGTGATAAAGAAGAATGGGATAATAAATCCAACAACAGCATCACTTCGCCGCGCGCTCTTGCTTCTTCTTCTCGAAGGCTGATCGGGCATTAGGTTTTAATTATTGTAGTCTCAGGAGCCCCTGCATTTGATGCCTTGAAAATGGTTCCATCCAAGTAATAGAAGCAACCATTTGCGGCACCTCCTGATCCTAAGAACTGCTTGTTATTCGTTCCTTGCTCTTGATCAATAACCGCCACCCCTGTAGTCGCATTTATAAACATACGAAGCTGAGCAAAGTTAGCGCCAGTATCTTGGTGACCACGCCAGATAAAGAAGTTTTTCTCTGGCAGATATCCGGCTGGTAAAGTATAAATTGTCGATGGCAGCGTATAAACAGAATTTGTGCGCTCGACAATCCCACGCAATAAAACTAAACCGTCAGCTAGCTTCAGGCATTGAGGCTGATAAATAGGATCATTACTTAACCTGCGCCAGTTAGTGCCTAGCGTTAGATCTTTCCACCCGCCAGGCAAAGCAAATGTAGTAGATCCATCACCCGCGCCATGGCTTGTCCCAATCTCAGCAAATAAGCTATTAAAGGTGGTGCGTGAGAGGGTGTCGCCATTTCTCTCTAACCATCCATCAGGCGGACGATTAGCTGTGTTTTCATTTATGTTTCCGCTTTGATCGATTAAACGCGGCCAACGCATCTCTGCGCCAACAGGTATGGCAGCACCACGTTTAAGCTCATCGATTTCCTTCTGCATTTCACGCAGCATGCGTTCGAGCGTGTCTGTGAGAATTACTGTACTCATGGCGACACCTGTAGTGAACTCACACGCTCAGTCCCGTCATCACTGATATCGATATTGATGCCGAAGATCCTCACCGGCAGTCCTTCTATTTTGATGCGCTCGCCATGCTTGGCAAAGAGACTGATCTGATCGCCGACTGTGTAATCAACAAATGGTTCAGGAACAGAACTATCCTGTGTCCACGCGAATGGTATGAATGAATAAATTTTACGTGGCGTATCTCGAAGCGCCACTTCTCCCGCCGCGAAAGTGACTAACACATTATTGTCAACGACTTCAGAAAGCTGAGCAGTCTCTTCCATCACGATGTTGTACGCATCTTCTGATGCCGCGCTTTCTTGGAGCCCCGTTCCATACTTGCCCTTAGCAGTAAATCTATTCCTGACCACAGAGAAGTCATTCTCGCGGTCAAACTTTTGAATATTACGTGGCCCCCAGTTGTAACCAAATACCACTCCGGGCTTCTTACGCGAATCTACTGTTTGCAAAGAACCTGGCTTAGTGTTCATCTGCCGCGTTATGGGATCGATAGTAAAATCAATACCATTTTCGATATCCACAGCGTTATTAATCAAGTTCTGAATAACATCATCTTTAGAATATTTAGTCCAACGAGTAGCGGAGTTATCACCTTGGGTTCCGCGTGATACGTAGCTCGGTTGCAGCGGCTCAGGTTCGCCAATCCTAATAAAGTTAATATTGAAGAATTGACGATTGTTATTGGTCGGCGGGTTGTAAAGGCTACCCCAAGCCCTAGTGAAAAGCTGGCCACCAGCCGACACGCCATCGAGCATATCCCACGGCGCAGCAAAGGTAGCGATGGTCGTCCAGTCAATATTGTCCTTAGACCATTGGCCTATTAAATTAGTTCCCTGCCTAAGGATACGAACATAAGCCGGGAAAACACCTGTTATTACTCCTGTGGTGCCTTGGACATTTCCAGCGGGTGCTGCTGCTCCGCTAGGTGTCGAGCCAGGAGTATAATTAGCCCAAAAAGTTATTTGAGTTGCGTCATTAGGTATAGCGGGCGGGATAGCTTTTACGTATTGAACAGTTACATAAAAGTTTCTCTGTGCATAAACATTGGCACCAGAAGGCGGCGCAGAATCATTCTTGATTCCTAATGCACTAATGATGTTGCCCTCTAAGCCAACCGTAAAGCTAGGCAATGTGAAAAAGGCATGAAGAGCCATTCCATCTGGAATGCCAAATAAGCTATTCGGGGTTCCGCCAGCAGTATTGCCGGGAGCATTAGTGATATCTGTAACTCCCTGAGCAACAGAACCAGCTTCTTGTTGAAGAGCTACAGAAAAAACTGGATTAGAGCCTGGTCTGCTGTTTGTCGCTGACCAATGCCGCCGCTGCTTTAAATTAACCTCATCCAGAATCCTCAATACTATTTCGCCAGGAATGACTTTAGAAGCCTCTGAGCCGATCACTAAGTCACGACGCAATTGGCGGTTATTAAGTGTGTCGTACCAACCAACTGCACTGACCGACATTTGATTCTCAGGCAGACCTTCTTTCATATTCCAGATGATGCCTGACCAAATCGGTACACCCTTGCGATAACAAATTATCGCGTGCTTACCTTCTTCTATGCCTATCCAGTCTTCATGATCAACCGGCACAGAAAAACTACACGAGCCAGCTTTATTGCCGATCACGCTAAGCTGTTTGCCTTTTGCGTAATGAGTTACATCAGCTATTGGCGTTAACGTCTTGCTATCGGCGAGAATATATTTCCAAATATGATCAGGAGTGCTGATCGGAATCGTGTCTAGCGTTTCAGCTAAAGGGTCAAGCCCTCGGAAAACGACTAATGAGATTCCAGAATCCTGCTGCTCAGAGTCAAACAAACGAACACCGAATTGCCCGTTTACTCCTGCGCCCAGCTCAGCTTGATCACCAGCAACAATGTCATAGCTGAATTCGTAGGTCGGCAGCACCGAAGACAAGAACGGATCACTGATGAAAAGCTGAGCCGTTATTTTATTGCCTTCAACTCGCCCTCTGATCCAATATGTCTCTTCTGGATCGGTGCTTATTTTGTTGCCTGTGTACTCAGCTACCTGTGAAGCAGAGTTAGCATCATTTACTTTATATAGGATGAGCTTACCATCGCCTTGGAAAGCCAGCATCCACATCGATGCCTGTCCTGCGCTCAGACTCGCGCGCCGGAATAGCAGTGCCCTATACGTATTGGGATCACGGCTTAGCTTGAATTTAAGCGTGCCGTCGCCATCATCATCGACAAGTCCATTCAGAAACCAGCTAGCGCCGCCAGTGCCAACGATCTGAAGCTGATTATTGTGAGTCTGTACTACTGTGCCTGGATCTACTGTGGTCCAGCGAGTACGGAAAGACTCGTCAAAGAAATTTTCGCCAGTTCTAAAGTCAGCCATTTATAAAAAGGTATGGCGGTACGCCATATCTATCCGCGTTACAGTTCCAGTTACAAAGTTCACTGAGATTGCATTATTGCCTGGTTGCAGCTTGATCATGTCGCTGTCAATCGAGATACGATCAAACCGGTTGCCAACCAAAGAATCGCCCGCTACAAGGAATTCTTGGATCTTGCGTCCACCTGTGTCGCGCGTATCGATCTTCAGATATGCATTCGACGGTACAGCGGTCGTACTCCCCGCAGGAGATTTAATCGTGATCGATTGACCAGTAGCGTTATTTGTGATGGTCGCCGCTGTACCACCGGCTACAGTCGAGTTAACCGGCCCATATATTTTAATAGTAGGCTCAGCTAGCCAGTCACCTTTGTTAGGAACCGTGAATATCGTTCCAGCAAAAGCACCGTTCTCAGCCACACGCCAAGTAAGTATTTTAACTAAAGCAGTTGAGTCGCTGCCGATCCAAGCAGCAGAAGGTCCGCCCTTGCCGGATACTCCCGTACCTAACGCTGTAGCTGCTGTGCCCGTAAGCGTTTTTGTCGCTGTATGAATCATGGTGCTGCCGCCTACATCTGGATCGCCAGTCCAGAGTTGAACAGTTAATACGTTGCCTATCATCGTGCTTCTCATCCATCGTAATGAGTTATTTGACCAGCCAGTTATTTGAGCAGCAGTCTGAGAATCAAATGAAAGAGCTTGGTTGGTGCCTCCGACAGTTACTTGCAGAACAAGCGTAGACACACCGGCTGAGTCTCGCTGTACGTTGGCATAAACATGATTATTTGCATCAACGTACTTGGCCATGTGGCCCCACTGATAACTCTGACCAGCACCAGGAGTAGGCGTCTGGACACCAGTTGAAACCTTAGGATCTAAAAAGTTCTGGCCGTTATAAACAATTCGACGGTTAACACCTGCTGAACCGGTAGCAGTTAAATCGCCACCAACCACCGAGACATTAGCTTGGCCAGATACAAAGGTGTATTTAGTTAGATCGGCAAAGTTGGCATCAGCAAAGCCAATATTGAAACTCCGGTTCTCTTCTATGTAGCTCACGAAACGTGGATCGGACGCACGCAGGAAAATCTGGAATGGCCGCTTGATGTAGAAACCGTCTTGCTGATCATCCATCGCCATCGGTTGACCCTTACGGCAATTGATCATCACATCGCGCGCTGGATCGCCAGTACGGAAGACTAGCGGACCTTCAGTTAAATCATTGAACATGGCCTTGAGGCCACGCTTCATTGTTTCGAGCTTTGAGAATTTAGCTGCTTCGATTTGTCCATTGAGAGTAAGTGTGCGTCCGCCATAAAATGAATCAAATGGAGTCTCGCCATGAGCACCAGGATTAGATTCATTCACTAGCCTCAGATCAGGATCGCCTAAACCACTGATGCTTTTAATGAACACACGATCTACAACACCAGCTTGATTGATTATGTCGCCCTTGTACTCAAGCTTCGCCTGAATGCCAAGCTCGGGCATACTCAAATCGCCATCTAGTAATAGCTTGGGATCGCCAGATAGATACTGCGCAATATCCATCAAACACCTGCTGTCTTGACCTTGCGCGCAATTGTTTCGCCAAGGAATTCGTAGTCGGTTTCTGTTGGCTGTTCCGTAATATCGAACATGAAGGTATTTCCACCCTGATTGTCCATTGCGTTCCAGCGCGGGCGGGAGAGCGTAGCTGGCCGGATAGATTCGCCAGAGTGACCCATTAATAGGCCGGAATTTGTGATCATCGCTCCGCTGGCAGCACCAGGGATCTGATACTGAGGAAGCGGTTGACCAAGGCCAGTGAACAGAGCTTGCCGGAACCACTGCCACGAAGTTGAAGTAAATGTCTGTGGCTCATTAGCCGTGCCATTAAGTTCATTAATAGCGACAGTGTTTTGCAGGACAGCAACCTGATTCTCAAGTAATGCCTGCGTCAGATCATTTATGTCTTGCTGATTACCTGTTGCCCTAGCCTCAGCCAGAAGTTGTTCAAGTGATCCACGCTGCTCACCGAGAATATTCCCGCGCTCTTGGGCTAGACGTAAAAGCTCAGTCTGATTTACCTGGCCAGAGATTTGGCCGGTCAGATCCACGACTTGCTTATTCAGATCATTGATGCTGAGCTTGAAGCTCGCTCGCTGATTTACTTCCTCAACACGCGCATCGAAGAACGCCGCAGTATTTTCCTTGATAGTTACATCTAGCTCAGCAAGCTGATCGGTCAGATCTTGAACTAATTGCAAGTTGCCAGCCCTACCAGCACTGAAGATTAATCCCTGTAGCTCGCCACGTTGCTGCTGAAGTGCAGCTTGCCGCTGCTGGAAAACTGCGGCACGAGATAATGTCTCACCGCCAACAGAAACTCCACCTTGTAGACCAACCGTGCCAAGGGCTTGTGCCATTCGCTCAAATAAATCGAGCCTACCAAGCCTACGCTGAGCCCTGTTGTTGATCCTGTCTGCCGCATCCCGCAATTCCTGCTGAATCGAATCAGCTATAGCCGTCTGCAACTCCGCTATCTGGTCTTCGATTTGATCAGCTAAATCGTTGGCACCGATCTTGCGGGCCGAGAAAAGCTGCCGTTGCAATTGGCTTATTTGATTCTGCATTACCGAACGGCCACCCTGAGCAGAAGCCCGGAACAAATCTTCACGGCCAGTCAGATCAGCCAGACGTTGTACGGCATCTACAAATCGATTGGCACGCTCGGCATTGCGATTAATTTTATCTACGATGGCCTGCTGAGCATTGACTTGGGCTTCCCAAATAGATTGCAGAAGCTCAGCCACCAACTGCTGCTGTGCCAGCATGCGATCACGGATATTCTTTAGACCGGCACGCGAAGTATCGGCACGCTTTTGAGCTTCACTACCGGTGCGCCGGATATCAGCAAGCTCATTTTGAAGATTCTTGATCTTGTTCTTTTGATCTTTGTCTTCCTCGCCGCGCTGAAGCCGCTTAATCCTTTTTTCAACTGCCTTAGCTTGGCGCTCAGAACGATCCGCCACACGCTGCTCAGCCATCGTTACATCACGAGTTTCATCTTCGGCCCGACCCAACCGGCGCAGGAAAGTACGCTCGCGCGGTAGACGAGTCCTTAAATCACGAAGTTCTCGACGGGAAACCTGCTCATCAGTTAATGCACGAGTGACACGACCGCCACGGCCACCAACAAATGTGGCAGACAAAGTACGGCGAGCAAGATTTTCTGCAAATGCTGTCAGCGCATCTTGCTGCTGCTGAAGCAAACCATTATCACCGGTTAATCCTTCTAGGTGAAGCTGGTAGAGCTTCCATGATTCATCTTGGCGATTTTTGATCTTGTTTAAGCGATTAGTGAATTGCGTGATCGCTCGCCGCTGCTGTTGATTCTCATCGCCCTTGCGTAAATTGTGGATCGCATTCGTCAGCCGCTCAATCTCATTCTGGTCACTGCGCATCGATTTAATCGACTCAGTGACCGCGCTGGCAGACTTGAAGACGAAGCGCATGAAGTCGCCAAGATCCTTCGTGATTGAACGAAGTTCTGTGCGAACGAAACTACTATCAATTAATAATGGTCCGAAAGGAACATTACTATTCGAAAAAGACCCACGACCACTGGGGCCAGAAGTGGTGCTCGGTCCAAAGCCACCGATGATTCCACCGCCAGCGAATCCACGAATAGCTCCTGCAAACATAGAAGCACGCCGTCTGTAGCCAGCGGTATTTGGATGAATTCCATCTCCGCGCACATAAGGGCCAGCTATTCGTGCCCAATCAACTACACGATCAGCACGGTTGCGAATTAAACGATTTTTTGCTGCTGCATCTGTTGCAGCACGAACGATAGTAGCCATGACCAATGGCTTCCCGCGCAGCATCCGTTTAGCTGCATTGATTGAACCAGCTAAATTACCCGCAGCGGTCCCGTCGTTAGTGCCCATGTCAAGCACACCTACATCTATGCCAGGATGATCGCCTAGCATTTGCCGCAATTGACCGACACCCCAGATTGAAGGTTTACCACCTTGGACTGCTGAGAATAATCTAACGCCTTGTAGCCGTCCACGAAGACCACCGAATTGAGTAGTGCCTACACCGAGGCTATCGCCAGCGTATGCAGCTTGATTTACTCCGCCGCGCTTGGTGCCGCCACCACCAATTTCTTCTCCACCAACGCCTAGCCCTAGTAATTTGGCAATTGCTTCTCTAGTTAAACCAAGCGCACGTGCAAGTAATTCCTGATGACGCTCAGTTAATACCCATTCGCCAACGTGCCCAAGGAAAAGCTGACCATCGCCCTTTTTGTTACCATCGATTTGCCCGCCTTGAGCAAATCCACGTATCCTGCCACCGAGAGCCAGACCATAGCGCTTCATCCAGGCGCGAGCATTTCCCTCTTGAGCTTTGTAGTTCGAGCCATCAGCAAATGCAGATCCCTGCGTGCTCTGAGCAACCATATGGGCAGGCAAGCCCTGACGCGCAAGTTGGTTGGCACCGCCTCTTCCATAAAATCCTCGTGTGAGGAACAGAGAGGCAACAGCTTTTTCATCATGTGGATCTACGCCTAGACCCTGCGCTGTAGATGCAAGTAATTGCAAAGAACCTTCGGAACTACGATCCCCGCCAGGCGAGTCTGTCATTCCCGATTCAGCAAAGCCAGCTTCACCAAGCGCCAGCGTTGCAACGCGAGAAGTAGAAAGTCGCTTGGCTACTTGAGCAAATGCGCGCTCGACATTTCCTGACCCATGCAGAACTGTGCCGCCACCGGGAGTAAATTCACCAGCAAGACTACGAAGACGACGATTGGCTGCCTTGCGAACTACATCAAGGCCGCGTTGAGTAATTTGTCCAAGTGCGCTGTCCTTGCCAGTACCCTCAACTTGCAAGCGCTTGATCCCTGCAATAGTCGCTGCAACTGTACCTGCTGCACGAGCAGCGAACCGTCCACCCTTAACGCGCTTCGTATTTAATGCACCAGCAATGGCAAGATGGATATGGTCAAGGTGCTCAGTCCACGTATGGCCAGCAAACCGGCCAGGAGGCGCTTGAATTTGTCCATCCTGAATCGCCAGGTTCGGGTTATGAATACCTTGCTTAATCTGGCGGTACAAACCAGAAAGCCGAACCCACTGAGCCGCCGCGTTCATGTAAGCGTAATCAGGAGAAGAAAGGTCAACCGCATGGCCGACACCCGAAGCATCGGGCGTATGGTCAGAACGATTTCCTGAAGTCGTATTTACTGAGTGATCTGTAGTTGAACTAACTCCAAGGCCAGGCCAGCGTCCCTTCATCACCGCGATTAATTTTTTAAGACCCGGCGAGACATTAGAGGGGTGGCCGTCAAACAAATCTCCACCACGAGCAAAGCCTTGAGGAAGCTCGCCAGCATGAGCACCACGTATTTTCCTATGTAGCTCATCGATGCCATAGCCGTACTGTGCATGCAGAGCAGCATCAATTACACCGGCCTGCGGACCATTGGCAATTACTAATTCGCCACGGCCGACAGGATGACCCTTAATCATGCCAGCCGTACCATCGGCTCCGCGCTCACCGCGCATACCAAGCCAACCACCGCCAGCGTGACCGCCAAGAGTCTCAGGTGATTTACCTGTAAGCGGATCACGACGCTCGCCAGCATCAGTCAGACGCAAGGAACGCTGGATTTGCTCTTCACTAAATCCAAAACCACGCATTTGCTCAGCCATGAGCTTTCGCATCGCTCGCATTCCCTTGCGAGTTAATCCTTCGGCATTGCTCATCGTGCGAGCAATGGTGTTCTGAGCAGAAAGGAAACTGCTCGACATGGCATCGACGCCTGCTTTGGACTGCACTCTCAGCAGACGGCGAATTTCTTGCATACCCTCAGATGTGCTGATCGTGCCATTACGCATCATCCTACGGATATTCTTTGATGCTAAATCAAAGTTCTTGGAAAGAGCTTCTTGGCCTTCCTTGGAATGAAGCCCCATGTTGGCCGATATCGAAGCAATATTGGCATTGACTGTTTTCTTTAAATCCTCGAGATTTGTGTCAGAACCAAGCCTGAGGCGGCGGAATCCAGACCGAAGCTTCTCAAGCCCTTCGGTACCCTTAATCGCCATTTTCTCAATAGTGTCAGCGAAGTTATCGAGCAAACGACCACGGCCACCACCGATTTCTTCGCCCATGTTACGAATGCGCTCAACTAAACGCCGCAGGCCAGGAAGATCGCCAGCTTGCTGAAGCCGACGTACCTTTTTCTCGATGCCCTCAATATTGTCAGCTAATTTGTTAGCCTTGCCAGAGTCATTAAATAAACCAAAGGCGGTTTCAAAGAACCCTGGTCGAATCGCCTCAGACAAAGTACGAGCCTGAGCCCCGAATATATCTTCAAGAATCTGATCCGGTTTACTTCTATTCTCACGCGCTTGTCGTTGTAACTGTGGAGTGAGCCGCTGCGGTCGCTGAGAGAATGACTCTTTGCTAGTCATTAAATCAGTAACGATCTTGGTGGCAATAATTGATCCAACAGTCAGAGCGATAGTGCCACCAACTGCGCTGAAAATTCCACCGCCACCAGTAGCAACTACTCCGCCGAATCTTCCGCCGCGTGTACCAGCAGCAGGAGGCCGTCGTCCGCCAGCTACAGGCGGGGG
>AR_comb_assmDRAFT_10329738_pt1 | contig 60891 bp, 44 predicted proteins | sample ArasoioldDNA_FD_10543 | JGI IMG/M metagenome (IMG submission 10543) | reverse complement strand
CTCACCACGCTGCCCATGGGCGGCGGCAAGGGCGGATCGGATTTCGATCCCAAGGGTAAGAGCGACAATGAAGTGATGCGCTTCTGCCAGAGCTTCATGACCGAGCTGCAGCGCCACATTGGCCCCGACACCGACGTCCCGGCTGGCGACATCGGCGTAGGCGGACGCGAAATCGGATTCCTGTTCGGCCAGTACAAGCGGCTGCGAAATGAATTCACCGGCGTGTTGACCGGCAAGGGCCTGGGCTGGGGCGGATCGCTAATTCGTCCGGAAGCAACCGGCTACGGCTGCGTTTACTTTGCGAAGGAAATGCTGAAGACGAAGAAAGAGACGCTCGATGGCAAGCTGTGCCTGGTTTCCGGCAGCGGCAACGTCTCGCAATACACCATCGAGAAGCTGCTTGATCTCGGAGCAAAGCCGATTACCTGTTCAGATTCGAATGGCGTGATCTACGATCCCGATGGCCTCGACCGCGAAAAACTGGCTTGGATCATGGAGCTGAAGAACGTGAAGCGTGGACGCATCCGCGACTACGCCGATAAGTTTAAAAAAGCCATCTTCATGCCCACGGATATCAAGTTGGAGCACAATCCGCTGTGGAACATCAAGGCCGATTGCGCATTCCCAAGTGCGACGCAGAATGAAATCACTGCGAAAGATGCCGCGAACCTGCTCAAGAACGGCATCAAACTGGTGGCCGAGGGCGCAAACATGCCGTCTACGCTCGAAGCGACCAAGATGTTCCTGGATGCGAAGATCCTGTACGGACCGGCCAAGGCGGCCAATGCTGGCGGCGTGGCTACCAGCGGCCTTGAAATGGCCCAGAACAGCGCACGCCTGAGCTGGACCCGTGAAGAGGTCGACGACCGTCTGCACAAGATCATGATCGCCATCCACCAGAACTGCTTCGAAACGGCTGAGAAATACGGCACGCCCGGCAACCTGGTGAACGGCGCCAACATCGGCGGCTTCGTGAAAGTAGCCAACGCCATGCTGGATCAGGGTTTGGTGTAGTTGTTCTTTTCTCCTGAACGAATCCCCATCTTGACCTACAAGTTTTTTTGGGCAAGGTGGGGATTTTTATATTCCTGCGCTAGTTCAACTTAATGCTTTCTTTGCGGTTCCTCTTCGTTCCTGACCCTTAAATTGTTTACAATCAAAGTTTCGCCCAACTACCAGCACGCTAGCTCAAGAGGCACGAATCGTAACTTTGGAAGCATCGAATCAAAACACCAGTACGGCCCCCACCGTCTACTGGCGGGTGGAAGGCAGCCTGCTAGACCTGACCGTGGTCCGGCCGGTGGCGTTCTTTACTTGGAATGCCCAGACCTTCTCCGAGCGGTTCCGGCGCCGCGGACTCATCTTCCTCATGGCGGTGCTGCGTCCGTTCCTCTATGCCACCAACCGAAAGTTTGCTACGCGGGTAGTGCATACCGTACTGCGAGGGGTGACTCGCGACCGCCTCGATCTGCTCGGCGAAGAATACTTCGAATACAAACTCAAGCCGCGGCTCAAGGCCGAGGGTGTCCGTGCCGTGCAGGATCTGGTTCAGTCAGGCACCGATGTGATCCTGGTGAGCCAGGCGCTCGATCACCTGATGCGTCCGCTCGCCCATCACCTGGGTGTGGGGCATGTCGTTGCCAATCGTCTCGAATTCCGCGACGGCACCGCGACGGGAGGGCTCCTCGACCCCGTTATCCGTCCGCGGGGCGCATTCGCTCCTTTCCGCGAGAATATGCCCGACGGCCGGCGAGCTCCCAAGACGCTCGCACGGCATCTCGATATTTCAGTTGAGGAATTGCGCGCGGCGGTCATCCCCGCGGATCGCGAAGTTGAAGTCCCGGCCCATCCCATCGTCCACTTCGACGGACACCAACAGCCTCAGGGATTTTCAGTGCACCGAGCATTCTCCGGCAAACAAGTCATGCTGATTGGCGTGACGGGTTTCATCGGAAAGGTTTGGCTGTCTAACACCCTTCTAAATTTGCCTGAGGTAAAGCGAATTTATCTGCTTATCCGACGTCAAAAATCGAGTCCTGGCGAGCGGCGATTCGAGAAGATGGTTGAAGATTCTCCGGTGTTCGATCCACTGTTCGAGCAACATGGCGATGCTCTGCCGGATTTTCTGCGCGAGAAGATCGTGGTTGTCGAAGGCGATGTGACTCAGCCAGGTCTGGGTCTGAGCGCCGAAACAACTCGCTCATTACAGAAAAATCTCGACCTCATCATCAATAGCTCAGGCCTAACGGACTTCAACCCAGATCTCCGAGATGCTCTAGCCACGAACACCGACGCCGCGGTTAACATTCTCGAGTTCGTGCGAGGAGCCGACCACGCTGGGCTTCTGCATCTTTCCACCTGTTACGTGGCCGGCGAACAAGACGGCCGGGTTCCAGAGAAACTAACTCCCAACTACACCCCGCGCAGGCTCGCCGACTTCGATGCCGAGCGCGAGTGGCAGTCTTTGCATGAATTGATACAGGAAGCCGACGCACGAGCGGAGAGCGAGGAAGTGACGTCGGGTCTCCGGATGCAAGCGCAGGCCAAAGAGCATGCAGCCAAGAATCTGCAGGGCGCGGCGCTGGAAAACCAGATCCGCAAGAATCGCGTGCGCTGGCTGAAAACCTACTTGACGGAGGCTGGAATAAGGCGAGCCAAGGAACTCGGCTGGCCTAACACCTACACTCTGACGAAGAGCTTGGCAGAGTCATTGATCATCAAACGCGGTGCTGGGTTGCCGATCGCCGTGGTGCGTCCCGCAATCGTAGAGACGTCTGTCGCGAAGCCCTTTCTGGGGTGGAACGAAGGCATCAATACCTCGGCCTCGCTTTCGTATCTTCTCGGGACCTATTTCCGGCAATTGCCTTCGAATGAGAGCAAGCGCCTAGATATCATTCCGGTGGATTCCGTATGTGATGGGATGACTCTGATCGCAGCGGCTGTGATGGAGCGTCGCAACGACCCGCTGTATCAGCTAGCGACATCAGTAACAAATCCGTGCGACATGGGAAGGTCGATTGAGCTCACTTCTCTTGCGCACCGCAAGCACTACCGAGCGCAAGAGGGACTTGAATCGTGGCTGCGCCTCCGGTTCGATGCGATTCCGGTGTCGAAAGAACGCTATAACCGCATGTCGGCTCCGGCGCAAAGAGCGATCATCAAATCCATTCAGCGCATCATGTCCCCCCTTCCGTTGAAGCGGGCGCCTCTGGTGAAGACAGAGCGCAGTCTGGAGCGGGTGGAGAAATTAATCGAATTGTTCGAGCCATTCATTCTCCTGAATCAGCACGATTTCATCGCAGAAAACATAGAGAAGCTCTCCTATGCGCTCGTGCCTGAGGAGCGGGATCAATTTGGTTACGACACGCGCTCGCTCGATTGGTGGGAGTATTGGATTAACATTCACATCCCGGCATTACGGCGCTGGACGTATCCCTTGATCGAAGGACGGCCCTTGGAAGTCCGCCCTCCGCGCAGTCTTCAGCTCGCGGGCACCAATACGGACGCCGTGAAAACCGGGACCAACGGAGCAACGTGGCGATATTCCTGACCGGATCGACCGGATACATCGGCGCGCATGTCGGCGCCAATCTATTGCAAAGGTATGGCGCTTCCCTGAATCTGCTGGTGCGCGCGCGCGATCCCCAGGATGCGCAAATGCGTCTTTGGCGCTCCCTCCAACTCCATTTGCCCTTTCCCGAGTTCTACGAGTATTTGCAGACAAGGGTGCGCATCTTCTGCGGAGATCTCACGGCACCAGGTTTCGGTCTGAATCGCGATGAATACGACCGCCTCGTACATACAACGGATTCCGTAATCCACTGCGCTGCGTCGCTTAACCGCAAGTCCGAGAAAAGCTGCCTCAATGTAAATTTGCGTGGAACGCTCGAAGTGTTGACCTTGGCGCGGCAGGCCGAGCACTACCACGGCCTACGGCGGTTCAGCGAAGTCAGTACTGTAGCGGTAGCAGGGAAGCGCAGCAACGAACTTGTGACCGAAGACCGTTCGATCGAATGGGACCGCTCTGACTACGATCCATACGCGCGCACCAAGAAATTCTGCGAGCACATGACGGGCGTATTGCTTCCTGATACGCCCAAAACTGTCTTCCGCCCGAGCATCGTGTTGGGCGACAGCCGGCACGCCGAAACAACCCAGTTTGACATGGTAAAGGCCTTCGTCTTTCTTGCAGGGTTGCCGGTGTTGCCATTTCGGCCTACTGACAAGATCGACATTGTGAACGTCGACTTCGTAGCCGACGCCATTGCTGCCTTGCACCAGAAGGATCAGCCGAAACATGAGACCTATCATCTTTCTTCTGGCACTTCATCGCAGACATTTCGCGAACTGACCACGGTGTTGGCGGAATCGCAACAAAAGCGCAAGCCTGTGTTTCTGCCCTTTGCTGAGAAGCCATTTACCGGTTCAGTCAACTTCTTTTCCAATCGCAAAGGTCCGATGGGCAAGGGCGCTTCACTGATGAAGGTATTCATGCCGTACCTGGTCTGGAATACCGTATTCGACAATACCCGCGTGACTTCCGAGTTAGGCCGTCAGCCGGTTCCGTTTTCGCAGTACAGTTTTCCGCTGCTGAAGTTCAGCCGCGAAAACAATTTTGAGTACACGTACCAGCCTTGGCCTGCTGCCAAAGGAGGTACAGCCGCATGATGGATTTTGTTCTGGAAGCGTGGGTGAGCAGCAACATCGAGCGCGCCAAAGCTCGGTGGATGCTCGGCGGTAACAAGCCGTGGCAGCCGGGAGAGAAACTCAAGCTCCTCTTCGCGGGATACAACGGCACCCGCAACATGGGTTCGGATGTCCGCGTGGAAGAGATGCTGCGGCAGATTCGTCACATTCTGGGCGCCGAACGAGTCGAGTTCAGCGTGATGAGTCAGAATTTCGAATTCTCCAGAGGATACTTCGACGGGACGAAGCAAGTTCACTTGCCCGATATTTTTCCGCCATTCCTAGCCAATGAAGTGCCAAAGCATCACGGAGTGGTTGCCTGTGAAGGATCGATGTTCAAGAGCAAGTTCGCCAATGCTCTGACGACGATGATGATCGGGTCCCTCGGCATTGCCGCTGTCGAAAATAAGCTGTCAGTCGGATACGGCGCTGAAGCGGGCCACATGGACCCGCTGGTAGCGAAGATGTGTGCGCGCTACTGCAAGCAATCGCTTGTCATCACGCGAAACGAAGAATCACGCACGGTCCTGAGCGAACTAGGAATTCCGACACAACTTGGAACCGATACTGCATGGACCTTTGAGCCGAAAGCAGCGGAGTACGGGCAGGGAATTCTGCGGAAAGTCGGTTGGGACGGAAAGACGCCGGTCCTGGTAGTTTGTCCGATCAATCCTTTCGAATGGCCGGTAAAGGCCTCCGTCGCGAAATACGCGCTACACGGCTTGACTGGTGCATACAAAGACAGTCACTACCGCACGGTCTACTTTCACAACTCAGGTCCGGCGGCGGATCGCGCGTATGAACATTACCTGACATCCATTGCGAATGCGGTGGATGCGTTCCGTAAGCAACGCAGCGTATTCGTGATTCTGGTTGCGACAGAGCGACTCGATGCACGGCCGGCGAACCGCATTTCCGAAAGGCTGGGTGGAGTTCCGGTGCTGACCTCGGATCAATACAACATGTATGAACTGGTCGGCATTCTGCGTTCGTGTCACATGATGGCCTCTTCTCGTTATCACGGGATCGTGACGTCCATGCCAGCTCTCGTGCCATCGGCGGGAATCACCATGGACGAGCGTATCCGCAATCTGATGCGTGAACGCGGACATCCTGAACTGCTGATGACGGTGGATGATCCGGATTTAGAAACTAAACTGCTTGCCGCTTTGGAGATCTTAGCCACGCAAGGCGAGCGCATATCCGACGGTATCGCACGAACAGTGGTGAAGAATCTGAAGGTAATGGCGCAGATGGGGGTTTTCTTCGAGGAGGAAGTTCAGCGACGCTATCCCGAATTTCAGACGCGCAGGGGCGAATGGAGTTGGGAGGACTATCTGCCTCCCATGAATGCTTCTTTGCGACAATTGGTCGCCGCTTATAGCTAATCGTCGGATCCTACATATAACCATGCCCTTCGTCGGAGACATCTTCTCGCAGCTCAAGACCGCGTCAACAAAGACGGTACTGCAAGAAATTCGCGATGGCCAAATCACAGGTGTCAATGGTGAGCAGCTTCTTGAACTAATTCGTAAAGCGCGTACCTTCCTTGCTTCCAAGGGATTGAAAAAAGGCGATCGCTGCGGGTTGCTGGCGGCCAACAGCATTCGCTGGGTCGCGATGGATCTCGCGGCCATGGCGGAGGGACTGATCGTCGTCCCGCTCTATTCTCGTCAGGCTCCAGCCGAACTGGTCGCGATGATGAAGGACAGCACTCCGGCAATGGTCTGCTGCGGCGATGCTGCGTTGCGTAGCGGCATCCAGCAGGTCTGGAATGAATCCCCCCCGCAGTTTCTCTTTGACGAGATCTTTGCAGGAGTCGAGGGAGTTTCTGTCGATCGTCCTCAGGTGCGCGACGAAGATCCGGTCACGATCATCTATACCTCGGGCACATCCGGCGAAGCCAAAGGCGTCGTGCTCACCGCGGCAAACGTTGGCTTCATGTTGGGATGCACCTCGGCGCGACTTGATCGACTCATGGGGGGACGCACTGGACAAGATCGCATCTTCCATTACTTGCCCTTCAGCTTTTGCGCATCATGGATTGCTGTTCTCACCTTCATCCTGCGCGGGAGCCTGGTCACCCTGAATACCGACCTCACGAAAATCGCAACAGACATGCCCGCGGTCTCACCCCACTATTTCCTGAATGTTCCCCAGTTGTTAGAACGCATGCGCCGAGCCGTTGACGAGCAGGTTAAGCAAAAAGGTGGTCTGATCCACGTCATCTATCGTCGTGCTATCGCAGCTTGGACCGGCAAAGGGCCCGGGTCGATCTCTTCGGGAGCGATCTGGTTCTGGATCGGAACGCTCGCGATATTCCCCACAATCCGAAAGAAGATGGTGGGAGCCAATCTTAAGGCGCTGATCTGCGGTTCTGCACCCCTCACCCCTGAGACGCAGGATTATTTCCGCATGCTCGGCATTCCCGTGTTGCAGGTGTATGGTTTGACGGAAACGACCGGCATCTGCACAATGGATGACCCGGCGAAACCCGTACTGGGACGCGTGGGTCCGTCGATCCCAGGGATCGAAATGAAGCTTGCCGAGAACGACGAGATTATAGTGCGGGGCCCGAATGTGTTTCCGGGGTACTGGAACCGCCCACAGCAAACGGCAGAAGTGCTTCACGATGGATGGTTCCACACGGGAGATCAAGGGGAGATTGATGCCACAGGGACTTGGCGCATCGTGGGACGCATCAAGAACCTGATCATTCTTGGCTCCGGGCATAAGCTTTCCCCCGAGTCGATCGAAGAAGAAATTGCGCGCCAACTTCCCGCAGCTCAACAGGTCGTGATCGTCGGAAACGGTCGCGGGTACCTTTCCGCAATTGTCACGGGCGCTGTAACCAATGAGCAAGTTGAATCGGCGGTGAACGCAGTGAACTCTCACCTTCCGCACTACAAACAAGTGCGCGCGTTCTGCCTTCGGTCAGAACCGTTTTCGATCGAAAACGGATTGCTAACCGCGAATGGGAAGTTGAAACGCGATCTGATCTCTGCGCGAATGAAAAACGAGATTGAAGAAATGTACCGCGTAAAGCAGGCAGTATAGAGGCCGTTATCCACGCATGAAACAATACCAAGGGCAAACGCTCTCCTGGGAGCTGAAAGATCGCGTTATCGAGATGGCGCTGCATCGCGAGCCACTCAATGAGATTGGTTCCCAAACACTCGAGGAGTTGGAGAAGTTCGTTGCCGTCCTCGAAGCTCTGAGCCACGACGCACACGCACTCATCGTGTACAGCACATTGAAAGGTGGCTTCTCCGCGGGCGCTGATTTGCGGCAATTGTATGGATGGATACAGGAATTTGGCCAATCGGAAGTAGCTCGGCACGCCCGGGAGTATCTCCAGCGAATCCATGCAGTGATGAATGCACTGGATGCCGCACCTCTCACCACGATTGCGGCCATACACGGTGTAACGTTCGGCGGCGGATTCGAGCTGGCACTCACCTGTGACTTGATGATCGCAGACAAGCTGGCACGATTCTGCTTTCCGGAACTTCGCCTGGGACTGATTCCGAGCTTCGGTGGAATACCGCGTCTCAAGCGCGATGTCGGAAACGCAGTTGTGCGAGACTTGCTGCTCACCGGACGCAGCTTCAATACCACGAAGGCGCAGCAAATTGGCCTGGTCAGTCAGGTAGTCGGAGAAGGGGAAGCGCTTCGCGCCGCGCGCGCGACCGCTTCTCAGATGGCAAAGTTTGATCGCACCACAACCCGATGGGCCAAGAAATTCATTAAGCCAATCCCGCTGGATGAGTTGCGGCAGGAAATTGATATCTTCTGCGAACTCTTACCACAGCCAGCGGTGCAGGCGGGATTGAAGAAATTCGTCGAGAACACTAGTGCCCAGCCCTACTTGCCCTAGCCATACTCATTTAGAATGACTGACTATGCCTCCTGCTGAAAAGACACTGGACGAGATACTCACGCTCGCGGCTGCCCACTTCAAAGTGCCGCGCGAAAAACTCTCTCCCGACGACGACTTTTTCAAGGCTCTGGGGATTGACAGCCTGCAGGCGCTCGATCTCCTGACGAAGCTGGAGAATCACTTTCATGTGGAGTTGCCCGACTATGAATTGCAAGGTGTGGCAGATTTCCGCACGTTGGCGGGCAAGATTCAGGCGCGACTGTGAGTGAAGTGTGGCGCGTCCTGGCCTATAACTTCTAAGCTCAGCATTAAGTTAGTAATGAGTTGAAAGCAGAGCTTTTCTCCGTGTCTCTGCGACTCTGTGGTGAAATAAAAGCGTTTGATGCTCGACCTCCGCCAATACACATGCCTCGGCGCAGCCTTGCGCGATGCCCTCGACCGCTTCTCCAAAGAAGTCTGCCTCATCGAGGCCGAGCGCGATCGCGAGAAACTCCGCCTCACCTACTCAGACTTCAAGGAAGTCGCGCTCCCTCTCGCCCGGGCGCTCGAAGATGCCGACTTCGACCCCAACGATCGCGCCGCCATCATCATGACGAATCAGTCGAAGTGGCTGATCTCGGCGTATGCGATCTTCTATTGCGGCGGCGTGCTGGTTCCCATTGACTACAAGCTCACGGCTGCGGAACACCTACAACTTCTCGCTCACTGCAAGGCGAAAGCACTTATTGTCGAGTATCACCTGTGGCGGGCGATCATGGAGTCGCCGGATTTCCAGAACATAGCGACCAAGATGGTGCTGGTGACAGAAGCGCCACTTGGTGCCGACCTGGCCGGCGCGTTTCGGTGGGAGGATTTCAAACGTAAGGGCGCTCCCGACTTCGTCATGCGTCAGCGCGACGACGTGGCTTGCATCGTCTATTCATCCGGGACGGGAGGCCGCGCCAAGGGTTGCGTTCTGACGCATGAGAACTATCTTGAACAGTGCAGCTCGCTCACCGCGTGGTATCCATTTTGGCCGGGCGTGCGCTATCTCAGCATTCTTCCGACGAACCACGCCATCGATTTCATGGTGGGCTTCATCGGTCCGTTCGTCTGTGGTGCTTGCGTCGTGCACTTGAGAACGTTGCGTCCTGAGTTTGTGCGCGATGCTTTCGTGCGATATCGCATCACCTACGTGTCGCTCGTCCCCATGATTGTGAAGAATCTCGAGCGAGGTCTGCGCGCCAAGTTCGACGAGCTTCCAGGATGGAAGCGCGGTTTGCTGAACACGATGATCGCGGTCAATCGCGCGTTGACGCGTCGTCGGCCCAATGTGAAGCTGAGCCGCATCCTGCTGGGCAACATTCACAAAGGCTTCGGTGGAGAATTGCTGGCCTTGATCACGGGCGGGGCGTTCATGGAGCCTTCGACCATGCAGTTCTTCTACGATCTCGGCGTTCCGGTAGTGAACGGTTACGGATTGACCGAGGCAGGAACGGCTCTCACGCTGAATGACCTTAAGCCATTTCGCGCTGAAACCGTCGGGAAGCCGCTGCCCGGTGTTGAACTCCGTATCCTGAATCCTGATGCCGAAGGCATTGGCGAAGTGGCTGTGCGCAGCAAGACGGTGATGTCGCATTATCTCGACGATCCCGAACTCACGCTCGATACCATCGTTGACGGCTGGCTCTTGACCGGCGATCTGGGCCGGTTCGAGAGCCATGGCCACCTGCAACTGTTCGGCCGCAAGAAGAATATGATCGTCACCGAGGGCGGCAAGAACATTTATCCCGAGGACATCGAAACAGTATTCGACGGCTTGCCGGTGAAAGAATATGCCGTGTTCGCGGCGAACTACATTTGGCCCAAGAAAGAGCTGGGAAAAGAAGCGCTAGTGATCATTCTCCGGCTGGACCAAAACCAGAAATTCGACAACGCGTTACTGGAAGACATTTCGGCGCGCAATCGGAAATTGCCCGATTTCAAGCGGGTCGGCGCATACCTTGTGTGGGAAAAAGATTTTCCGCGAACCGCGTCGATGAAGATTAAACGCCAGGTGCTGGCGGAAGAAATCGCAAAATCTGTGGAGCGAACGGCGATCGTTCAATTGTGACTGAATCCCGACAGAGAAAGCGCAGTCGGGGCCAAATCAATGGAGGGTCGCTAGGGAATCAGCTTGGGGCAAACCTACCTGGCAATCGTGAATCCGGCCGCGGGCGGTGGACGCAGCAATAAGCTGCTCGGTCCGGCGCTGCAGCGTCTGCGCGACGCTGGTATCGAAGTGAAAGTGGCAACAACTCGATCCGCCGGACAAGCTACCGAAATCGCTCGGGATGCTTATGCTCGCGGAGTCAGAAGGTTCATCGCCGTTGGAGGCGATGGAACGTCGTACGAAGTGGTCAACGGCCTCTTTCCCCAGGCGATTGGACGCGATGTTCCGACTTTGGCGTTTCTGCCTTTGGGCACGGGAAACTCCTTTCTGCGGGACTTCAGCGACCGAGGCGTCGAGTACGCGATCGAGGCGATCCGGTCCGAGAAGAGCCGCCCCTGTGACGTGCTGCGCATGCGCCATCGCAACGGTGTCATCTACTTCATCAATCTTCTCAGCATGGGTTTCTCAGCGGATGTCGCGACCCTTCGCGCACGCCGCTTCAGCCATTGGGGCGAACTGGGATACATCACGTCGATCTTCCTGACGCTTGCACGATTCAATCGCCGGCCGTTTCCCGTGAGAGTTGCAGGAGAAGAGAACTTCGACGGCCGCCGCTGCCTTTTTCTGACCTTCAACAACAGCAAGTTCACCGGCGGCACGATGATGATTGCCCCAAAAGCCGAAGTCAACGATGGTTTGGTGGAATATGTCCGCTGGGGTCCGATAGGCAGGCTGGGTCTGATCAGAAATCTATCAACGCTCTACGACGGAACACACATTGAGCATCCGCTGGCGGAACGCAAAGCAGCGCATAAGATCGAGTTCAACCTTGAGAGTCCTGTTGACGTAATGGTTGACGGGGAAGTGCTCTCTTTGCATTGCGAGGAACTCGATGTAATACCAGCCGCGTTGAACGTCGTCGCGTAGAGATCGTGATATAAGAAAGCACATGTCCGAAGAGCGCAGAAAACGGCAGCAGGAGCGAGAGGGTGGCGACAGCACAGCAAAGAGAAGCCTCCTCTATGCGGTTATTCTGCTTCTATTAATTGGAGCATACCTGGCCGGACGCTACTACAAAAATCACAAGTACGATTCGTTTGCCCGATGCCTGGCCAGCAAGAACGCCAAGATGTACGGCCTGTATTGGTGTCCACATTGTGTGGACCAGAAGCGCGAATTCGGCTCGGCATTTCACTATGTGCCATACGTTGAATGCGCGAGTACAAGTGATCCACACGAGTTGACCGCCGAGTGCAAAGCCGCCGGAGTAAAGTTGTTTCCCAGTTGGCAGTTTGGAAGTGAGGCACCGAAAGAGGGCGTACTCTCGTTACAAGAGCTGAGCCAGAAGACAGGGTGCAGTTTGCCGTGAGCGAAACCGGTCTTCGAACTCTGTTTGTCATTGTCGCCATCCTCTCGATTGCGGGAATGGTTGTATCGGCGGTATCTCTCCAACGCCACTATGCGAGGTCAGCAACGTCCTACTGCGACTTCAGCCAGAATTTCAATTGCGACATCGTGAACCGTAGCGAATATTCGGAGATCGCAGGAATTCCCGTCGCCGGCATAGGACTAGCAGGCTACGCTGTACTGTTCCTGCTGTCTGCTTTTCGGAAATCTCGCGCAGAGACGCCAACCCAGCTATTCGCAGCCTCACTTGCGGGATTCGCATTTGCCCTTAATCTGACATACGTCGAGGCCTACCAGTTAAGGACTTGGTGCATCTTATGCCTGGCTTCGCAGGCGGTCATTTTTGTCATCACCATCTTGTCGGCAATCATAAAGTTCAGGCCCACAAGCGCGTGAAGTACTTGGCGTTGTATTCTAAGAGCTCATTTTTGTAGATGGAAGAAATCCAGAAAACTGAAAGCCGCGGTCCAGGCGTTGCGCCTGGAGTCATTCGCGTGGAAGCGGCGGCGGGCGATCTGCGATTGCATGAGTTTCGTAGTCGGATCTTTCGCAACTCGCGATTTCTTCGTGTCTGGCTGCCACCCGGTTACGACGATCCGGAGAACGGAGGCCAGCGATATCCGGTTCTATACCTCAACGACGGTCAGAATCTCTTCGAGCCGACGACTTCGTTTACCGGAGTGGAGTGGCAAGTTGACGAAACCGCAGAGCGATTGATCCGCGAAGGAGCCGTGCCCCCTATCATCATCGTCGGCATCGACAATGCTGGCAAAGATCGCTTCCGGGAGTACATGCCGCATCGGTCGTTGAACCCCATGATGCTGCGAGTCCAGGGCACCCGATACCCGGATTTCCTGACAAAGGAAGTGATGCCGTTTGTGGCGCGCAACTATCGCGTCGCTTCTGGTCCAGAGAGCACAGGGCTTGGAGGCTCTTCGCTTGGCGCTCTGATTTCTCTCTATACCGCCGCGGCTCGACCCGGATTGGTCGGGCGATTGTTAATCGAGAGTCCTTCGTTGTGGGCTTCGAATCGTCAACTGATCAAAGAGAGCCGTAGTATCCGGCGCTGGCCTGAGCGGGTATTCCTGGCGATTGGAACGGCAGAGGCGGGCAACGAAGCTCGGGACCGGAGCACAGTGGACGATGTCCGTGAGCTGTCAGAGATTCTTCGACGCGCTGGACTGGACGACAAACGTCTGGCTCTACTGATCGAGGACGGTGCTACCCATCATGAATCCGCATGGGCGCGGCGTTTCCCCAATGCGCTCACATTTCTTTTCGGTCAACGCTAGTCGCGCCTCGAGCTTGAGCAGCCGCATTCGTTGTACCAATAGGCACGACGTTCCCCGGGACGTTTCCCATGCAAAGCCGCCAGATCATGTACACCAGAGCGGTCATAGCGACCACCGACAGCTGCACATGAATCCATCGAGTGAAAGGACCAACGAGCGGAAGGAAGTACACGAGATAAAGCAGAGTACCCATACCAAAGCCAGCTGCAGGTTGAGAAATCAGCCAGTCCGCAAGAAGAAGAAAGGCAGGCGCCAGGATCACCAGATCGTAAACCGTGAGGTGAGGAGAAACCAGAACCGTTGACAAAAGTAAAGCTGAGAACCTTAGCGGCAATATCGCCCGTCGTCTCCACAGTGTAATCGTCCATCCCAGGACAATCGCCGCGCTAAGCACATATAAAGCGAAAGACAGACTATCCGAAGGAACGATCATCGACCAGAACGTCCGCAAGCAATGGGTTTGATAAGGCCTGGGTTCGAAGGCCGGCATCGTCGAGCGTACGGTCAGCAGCGTACGAAGCCAGGATCCGAACGGTCTCATCCCGTAGTAAAAGACACCCACCAAGACTTGAATCGTCGCCGAGAGAAGGCTTCCTGCCAGCAATTTCCATCGTCCGAGAGCAATAAACAGAATTGTGCCGGCCAGTGCGAGTTGGGGCTTGAAGATCAGGCATCCGAGAGCAATGCCTGCAATGAAGTATTTCCGGTTTCGCAAAGAGAGGAAGAGAAGAGTGAAACATGCCAGCGCAATGGCCGACGTTTGTCCCCAGGCAAACAGATGAAAGAACGCCGGATAGGCCGCCGTTAGAAGAGCAACGGTCCAACCGGATTCATGCAAACCAGGGCAGGCCCGCCACACGCAATAACAACAAAGTCCATAAATTACGCTTGTGCAAACCCACCACCCAATGAGAGCCGAGCGGTAGGAAAGGTGTGCCAGCGGAATAAAGAAAATCGAAACCTGCGGAGGGTACAGTGGAAGGTATCGGATGCCCGCCGCATCGGGCACTCGTTGCGCAGCGACAGCCGCCTGCCTATTGATGTCATACAGATCGCCGCCGCGATGCCCGCTTGCCAACGTACCCAACGTATACAAATGAAGAAAATCGGTGCCCTTCAGGTTTCCATCCCGATCCCGCAAGTTCGGGGTTGCCAACGTCCAAAAGTAAAACGACCACAACGTCACCAGCAGCAACAATCCGTGAGTTCGTAGGCGCTTCGATGTAAGCCACGGTTCCATGGTGATCGACGGCTTCATCATATCGAAGGTGCGCGCGATTTCGAGCGAGCCGGTATTTTCTATATCAATCGCTGCCGCCGAGAGTACATCAGCCACGAAACCATGAATGGCATGAGCAGCACCAATGCGGAAGGAAGTAGTGGAGTACGATCCAGTGTATCGAGCTGTAGCGGATGCACGAGGAGAGCGATTGATGCGAGCGGCGGCCATGCCACGAGCAGCACAAATCCCGTGCGGCCTAATCGAGGGAGTTCATCCCAGTCGCGAATCAGCATGGTCGCAGGCAGCAGCAACAAGACTTGGTTGTAAGGAGTTAACAGAGGCAACACCAGGGTAGTCGCGATGAGGAACAGTGCCAGAGTGTGAACAAAGTCCGAAGATTCAGCCGCAATCTCGCGTCTTCGCCATGCATACACCACTAACAGCAGCACGAGGAAAACCGAAACGGCTCCTCCAATCCAATTGCCAAGGATCAGCCGAAGGATTGACGTTGTGGGAAAGTATTTCCGGTATGCTGCGAGTCCATCAAGAAAATAGCGCGGCCAACCGGGCAACAGCAGTTCTCCGGCACCCGCGAGTGACAGGAAAGTCGCGCTGAACCCTGCCGCCAATGGCGATCGCTTTTTCCAGTCACCAAGCACCCAAATCAGAAACCACGCCAGGCAGAGCACGACCATTTGCGGCTTGATGGTTGAAAACGCAAGCAAGACTCCAGCAAGAAAGAAATGTTGGCGCACTACGGCCCAGGTGGAGAGCGCGATCAGGAAAGCGACGACGAGTCCAAGCTGTCGCAGGCGAAGTCCTTGTGCGATTTGAGGTGTGCTTAGGACGAAAAGAATAAGCGCAGCGAGCGCTACCGGCGATGGTTGCCAGCGGAACGTCCCCGCCCAAAGCCATACGCTGATCGCTGTCAGTCCAGCAAGAATCAGTGGCGCCCAGGACTGCAGAACAGGAAAATCCACGTTTACAGTCGGAGCCAAAAGGAACACGACATACACGGGATATACAAAACGCTGCTCATCGAGAATCTCAGATTCTGGCTGGTCGTAGCTCTGTTCAATGGGGTGGCCATAAAACCCGATCTGAATCTCGTGGCTCACCTCGGGCCCGTAAGGATTACGCCGGTTCAGCAGAAGTTCCCGCGTGCCCATCCAGCGGGGATAGAGATCCCCCTTTTGAGACAGCAGCCTGCCGTGCTCCACATTCACGTAATGCTCCCAAGGGAGTACTACGCGGTGCATATAAGTCCAACTGACTGCACCCGCTGCCATGCTGAGTAAGAGCCACAGCCAGGCTTTCATGAGATCCGATACCTGCCGATCAAATTCTGATGTCCAAACGAAAAGAGGCCTCCACCGTCAATGCAGGGGAGGCCCAATATTTTCGGAATTACTTAACGGCAGCTTCTTTTTCAGCGATCTCTTCGAAGAGTCCGCCCGCAATCTGAATCATCTCGTCATCCACAACGCGGTTCTTCGAGATTGCTTCCTTCAGGGGAATCGAGACGATCTTGTTTGACTTCAGCGCCGCCATACAGCCGAACTCGCCGCGATGGGCCATATCGATCGCGCCCAGCCCGTAGCGCGTTGCCAGGACGCGGTCAAACGCTGTGGGGGAGCCACCACGCTGAATGTGCCCAAGCACCACAGCGCGAGTCTCAAACTTGGTGCGGGCCTCAATCTCACGAGCCAGGATGTTGGCGATACCGCCGAGCTTGGCATGGCCGAACTCATCCTTGCCCATATCCTGTACGACTGGAGCGCCCGCTCCTGTCGCGAACTTCGCACCCTCCGCCACCACTACGATGGAGAAATAGCGACCGCGCTCATGCCGTTGGCGAATGGACTCGGCGACCTTATCGACATCGAACGGCCGCTCGGGAATCAGAATCACATCGGCGCCGCCAGCGATACCGCTGTAGAGTGCAATCCACCCGGCGTCACGTCCCATGACTTCGACAACCATCACTCGATTATGCGCTTCAGCCGTCGTGTGAACGCGGTCGATAGCCTCGCACACGATGTTGCAGGCCGTATCAAATCCGAAGGTGTAGTCGGTTCCACCAAGATCGTTATCAATGGTTTTCGGCACACCAACAACCTTGACGCCCTTCTCGTGCAGCTTTTGCGCGACCGAGAGCGTGTCATCGCCACCGATAGCCACCAACGCGTCGATCTTGTGCGCGGCAATGGTGGCGATACAGCGATCGAAACCATCCGGCCGCTTCGAGGGATTTGTCCGCGAGGTTCGCAGGATCGTTCCGCCACGGGGCAAAATGCCGCTTACCGCGTCGAGATCGAGATCCATACTCTGATTCTCGATCAGTCCGCGCCAGCCCTCGAGAAAACCAACGAACTGATCGTGATAATGAAAAGTCCCTTTGCGGACCACGGCGCGGATCACTGCATTGAGTCCAGGGCAGTCGCCCCCGCCCGTTAATATGCCAATTTTCATCGTATGCTCCTCTTCAGCTTTATGAGTTCAGGATGAATCCTAGGAATGCACCCCAGGTGCAGGGGCGTGACGAAATGGCCCATTTCCAAGGGTGGCAATCGTTCGGAACATCTAGGGTAACATCAAAACCACAGAACAGAAATGAGATACAGCGATACTGAGGGCGATGTCCGGAAGTCTGATCATCGCCCGGAATACCCGATCTTAAGTAGCTCTAAGCCACTGCCCTAATTCAAAATTCTTATGGAGAGTATTCAAAATCTGACTGTAGAAAGGTGTCCTCAGGACTGCCGGATTTGCGCAAGCCTCGCAGATTCGACACAATGCTCGACGGTATGAACAAGAGCTTACGGATTTTGGCATGGGCCGCGGTTGCGGTTGTCGGCGCAGTAGCGACCGCCGTGGTGGCTGTTCATCGGGACGAACCGATCAATGCGCTATGGCTGATTGTCGCTGCGACCTGCTCCTACGCGTTGGGATACCGCTTCTATTGCAAGTTCATAGCGGCCAAGATCCTCGCCGTTGACGCGATGCGGGCAACTCCCGCTGAGCGCCTCGAGAATGGGCGTGATTTTCTAGTCACCAACAAATGGGTTGTGTTCGGGCATCATTTCGCTGCAATCGCCGGCCCTGGTCCTCTCGTAGGTCCCGTTCTTGCGGCACAGTTTGGCTACCTTCCTGGAACCCTCTGGGTGCTGGCTGGAGCGGTCTTCGCAGGATGCGTACAGGACTTTGTGATTTTGCTTTTTTCCGTTCGCCGAGACGGTAAGTCCCTCACCGAAATGGCTAAGGAAGAAACCGGCGCGATTGGGGGAACGGTTGCCTATGCTGCGGTCATCGCCATTCTTGTCATCCTGCTCGCGGTTGTCGCGCTCGTTGTCGTCAACGCTTTGAAAGACAGCCCCTGGGGAACTTTTACCATTGCGATGACTATCCCAATTGCTTTGCTGATGGGCGTGTATCTGCGGCGTATCCGGCCAGGCAAAGTGTTGGAAGTTTCCGCCCTCGGCTTCGTTCTTGTGTTGCTCGCCATTTGGGGCGGTCAGTGGGTCTCGCAGAGTGCCACATTCGCACCTCTATTTACCTGGCGTGCATCAACGCTTGCGATTTCCATCATCATTTACGCGTTTGCTGCCTCGGTGGTACCTGTTTGGTTGTTGCTTGCGCCGCGCGACTATCTCAGCACCTTCGTGAAACTCGGCACGATCGGCCTGCTCGGAATCGGAATGGTTGCTCTCCATCCGACGCTTCACATGCCAGCGCTCACCCGTTTTGCCGACGGGACAGGTCCTGTTTTTGCTGGCAAGATCTTTCCGTTCGCCTTTATCACCATCGCCTGCGGAGCCATTAGCGGATTCCATTCTTTGATCTCCAGCGGCACCACGCCCAAGCTGATTGCACGCGAAACCGAATCGCCGATGGTCGGGTATGGAGCCATGATGGCCGAGTCTGCGGTCGCGGTGATGGCGATCATTGCTGCATGTGTTCTCCAGCCCGGAGTCTACTTTGCTATCAACAGTCCGGCAGGTATCGTTGGCCAGACCGCCGCCGCCGCGACCCAGACGATTTCCAGTTGGGGTTTTCCGGTGACCGCCGCTGACATGCAGGCTCTGGCGCATGCCGTCGGCGAGCAGACTCTATTCAATCGTACCGGTGGTGCTCCAGCTTTCGCCGTTGGTATGGCGCATATCTTCTCGCAGAGTCTTGGTGGTTCGACCGTCATGGCGCTCTGGTATCACTTCGCCGTCATGTTCGAAGCTTTGTTCATCCTGACGATCCTTGATGCCGGCACGCGCGTTGCGCGTTTCATGATTCAAGATGCGCTCGGGCATATCTACAAGCCTTTGGGCCGCACAAGTTGGTATCCATCGATTCTTTTCACCAGCGCTCTGGTCGTCGCCGCTTGGGGATTCTTCTTGTGGCAGGGAGTCAAGGATCCGCTCGGTGGTATCAACTCGCTGTGGCCTTTGTTCGGCATCGCGAACCAATTACTTGCCACCGTAGCTCTCTGTGTTGCCACAACGATCATTATCAAGATGCACCGCGCCCGCTATGCTGCCGTCACTCTGGTGCCGCTCGTGTGGCTAGTCGTCGTGACGTTTACAGCGTCCTGGCAGAAGATCTTCGATTCCAACCCCCGTGTCGGATTTCTGGCGCAAGCCCGCGCTCTGGCTGCGGGACCTGCAAGCAGCGCCACGGCTCGCCTCATCTTCAATAACAGATTGGACGCTGCTGTCACCGCTATGCTCGTAATCATGGTGGCGCTTGTTCTCGCCGAGTCAGCACGCCAGTGGATCGGCATCTTGCGCGGAGTGAGAGATGCACAAGTGAAAGAAACGCCATTCGTGTTGACCCGTCTGGCGGAGGAGCGATCGTGAGCTTTCTTGTTGGTGCGCTACGACTGATTTCAGCGACTCTGCGCGAGATATTTGATGAGTCCGCTTATGCCCGCTTTCTTCAGCGCTCGCACATGACATCCTCTCCGGCCGCCTATGCCGCCTTTTGGCGAGAGCGGGAATCCGCTCGTGCTCCGAGAATTAAATGTTGCTAGGAAAGGACCTTTGAAGATATTGTGTTTACCTCTCCAGGGAGGCGCCACTCGAAAAAAGACTGATACGTTGGGAGAGTAAAGATGTTTCGATCGTTGCACGATTCTTGCCTTCCTCCGTTGCAGGAGAATCGAAAAACGACGGTCCCACGCACGATTAAGACCGCGATTCTGCTGGCAATACTCATTCCTCTCTGCTGTTTTTTCGCAGCATGCGGAAGTTCGAACCCCACGCCGATCTTGCACGTAGCCGTAGCGAATTCTCAGAACCCTCTAGTCGCACAAGTCACAATTGGCAGTGGCTGCACAGGCGAGGCCATGGTGGAATTTGGCCCGGATACTTCGTACGGAAGAAGTACGTCGTGGTATCCGGTAGTCGGTTTGCAGCCGCTAACCGTTCAAGTGGCTGGAATGCGCGCCTCGACCGTCTATCACATGCGTGCACAGCGGCAATGCCTTGGAGTGACGACTAACAGCGAAGACACAGTCTTCACTTCTGGCGCCCCGCCTGCGATTACATTTCCCGCTGTTCAGGTGAGCCGCGCCGATCCTCCAAATTCGACGGAGAACCCGGGTGTGGAACTGCTCGACACAATTGCAACCACCGGTGCGAACCAGATGCAGGCGTTCGTTACCGATCGCGACGGAAATCCCATCTGGTACTACGACGTGGGCCAAGGCAAGTTTCCGTACATCTACAAGCTCCTACCGAACGGAAACTTCCTCTTCATGATCGTGGATCCCACAGGCGGCAATTCGTGGCTCCGGGAAGTCGATTTGGCCGGGAACACCATCCGTGAGATGGACATCCTCGCTCTGCAACAAAAAATGCAGGCTGCGGGAATATCTGATTTCGTTCCAGATGGCTACCACCATGACTTCCTCCTTCTGGACAACGGCCATGTAATCGTTCTCGTGACACAGACCAAAGAGTTTACGGACCTTCCTGGATATCCCGGAACAATTCAGGTCATTGGTGATGGGTTGGTCGACCTTGATTCCAATTTCAACCCGGTCTGGGCCTGGAATGGCTTTGATTTTCTTGACGTGAGCCGGCATCTTTTTGGCCTCCCGGATTGGACTCACTCCAATGCAGTCATCTATTCCCCGAATGACGGGAATCTGATCGTTTCCATGCGCCATCAGTCCTGGGTGATCAAGATCGACTACAACAACGGTGCCGGATCCGGCGTCGTGAAATGGAGATTGGGATATCAGGGCGACTTCACACTGGCCCAGGGCGACGATCCCAGCCTCTGGTTCTCGTTCCAGCACTTTCCCGTTATCACCACTCAGAGTGGAACGCAGACCTCACTTGCAATATGGGACAACGGAGACTATCGCCCGCTCGATACAAGTGGAACTACCTGCGTCATCCCCGGACCTCCCGTCTGCTATTCACGCGCCACTATCTTCCAGGTGGACGATAACTCGCCGGTAGCCAATCTGGAGTGGGAATATTCCCCCGGAATGTTCAGCATCTGGGGCGGGAGCATCAGCCAGTTGGCGAATGGAAACGTCGAGTTCGATCTGAATGCGCCGCAGGTGCCGCCGTCAGACGGTGTTGCGTCAGAGATCCAGGAGGTCACGCAGACCGATACACCAACCGTGATCTGGAAGATGGATGTACCGCTGCCAGTGAATGCATACCGCGCTTATCGCATCCCCAGTCTGTATCCGGGAGTTATCTGGCAAAATTGAGGCGGAGCGGTGCAGCAGTCTTGATCGAGGCTGTCACCTTCACCAACAGGAGCCGACTCAACATGTCACGCATGATCTATGCGTTTATGGGTTTGTTGTTGCTTGCTGCAGTCATATTCGCGCACGCTCAGGGTAGTGATCCAGTCCAGACCATGCGGCCCGTTATTCGCGGGCGTCACGCTGCTGTCGCTTCAATGAAGGCCGAGTCCACGGAAGCCGCGCGCCGAATTCTTGACGCAGGTGGGAACGCATTCGACGCCGCCGTCGCCGGCCAGGCAGCTCTAGCCGTTACAGATTTCTCCTTGAACGGTGTGGGCAGTGACACCGTGCTGCTCGTCTACAATGCGCGCGAAAAGAAAGTTTATTCGATCAATGGAGAGCCTCGCGCGCCTAAGCTCGCGACGATCGATTGGTACGAGAAAAATAACGGAGGAAAAATTCCGGAATCCGACGGACTCCTCTCCGGCGGCATTCCCGGTGTCGTCGACGCCTGGTACACGCTCCTCGACCGTTGGGGCACCATGAGTTTCGAACAAGTCCTGCAGCCTGCCATCGATCTCGCCGAAAACGGATTCCCTCTGAGCGAACGTGGTGCTTCTTACATCGCAGAAGAGAAGAAGATTCTCAAATACCCAACCACCGTAAGAATCTACTTGCCGAAGGGCCGCCCTCCCAAGGCCGGGGAGATCCTCAAGAATTCCGATCTCGCCCACACCTTGCAGAAGCTGGTTGAAGCTGAGCGTGCCAACAAATCCAAAGGAAGGCACGAAGCTTTAAAAGCAGCGCGCGACCGCTTTTACAAAGGCGACATCGCCCATGCTATGGCTACGTTTTCGGAGGCGAATGGCGGTTTGTTCCGCTACGAAGACTTTGCAGAATATACGGCGGAGGTGGAGGCTCCCATCTCGATTAACTATCGCGGATACCAAATCTACAAAAATCCATCTGCCAGCCAGGGGCCCTCAGAATTGATCGCGTTGAATCTGCTCGAAGGCTTTGACCTGAAGGCCCTGGGTCACAACAGTCCCGATTTCATCCACACCAGCGTTGAGGCAACGAAGCTAGCCATGGCCGATCGTGAGAAGTATCTCGGCGACATGGACTTCATCAAGATCCCCTACGATGGATTGCTCTCCAAGGACTACGCGAGTGACCGTAGAAAGTTGATCGATCCCGCAAAGGCATCTTTGGAATTGCGCCCGGGCACGGCGGAGAAGTATGCGAGCAAGCAGGCCAATCTCGATCGTCCTGTGCGCGAAGTCTTTGATGGCAACGCCAGTCACAACGGTGACACCAGTTACATCGCGGTTGTAGACAAAGACCGCAACATGGTCAGCTTTGAGCCCAGCCTGCACGAACTCTTCGGTACGGGCGTCGTCATGGGGGACACCGGGATTCTGTTCAACTGCCGCGGGGATTATTACTCGCTGGTTCCAGGCGAAGCCAATGCTCTCGAACCTGGCAAGCGCCCGCGCAGCACGCTGCAGAGCACCCTCATCCTGAAAGATGGACAACCTTACGCCATCCTTGGCAGCCCGGGTGGTGATGATCAAGTCATGCGGACCATGCAGACGCTGATCAACATGATCGATTTCGGCATGAACATCCAGCAAGCGATCGAATCGCCACGCTGGTCGACGGAGAGTTTCCCTGCATCTCCATTCCCGCACACGATGTATCCGGGGGTGATGGCAGTGGAGTCGCGGATTCCAGACGCAACACGTCAGGCTCTGATTGCAAAAGGACACAAGCTGCGGGTCGATCCACCCTGGTCACTCGGGTCCATTGGGGGAATCGTCATCGACACGAACACTGGTGTCTTGAGCGCCGGCGCCGACCCTCGCGTGGATGCGTATGCGTGGGCTTGGTAAGACAAAAACTGCAGAACCTTACTGCGCTCGTAAGGCGTTAATGGGATCGACTCGCGTGGCGCGGTGTGCAGGCAAGTAACTCGCTACAAATGTCACTGCAAGGAGCAGTACGGCGGACGCTCCAAGTGTCAGAGGATCTGCCGCGCTGACACGAATCAGCATCGCGCTGAAAAACCGGAAGAGCACTAGCGCTGCTCCCATTCCCACCAATAGCCCGGGGATGGTTAATTTGAGGCTCTCCCGGGTCACCATCTGAATCACATTCATCCGGCTCGCGCCCAGAGCGATGCGAACGCCAAATTCCTGCGTACGCTGATTCACTGCATAGCTCATCACGCTGTAAAGCCCGATCGCCGCCAGGAGGACGCAGAGCACGCCTACTGCCGTCAACAATCGGGCAGCGACCTTTTGCGCGTAGAGCGAGTAGCCGACAGCATCCGAGAGTTTCATGGAATGAAAAGCCGCGTCCTGATTCAGAGCCAGGGCCTCCCGGCGAAGGTCCGAAAGAATGGCCATGGGATCGCTAGCAGTCTTGACCAGGACAGAAAAATTCAGACCCGGCCCGAACCACTGGCGAAACGGCAAGTAGAAGTAAGGCGCCGCGGCCTCGGTGGGCGTGCTGTACTTGCTGTCGCTCACCTCGGCAACAATCGTGACCTTCCCCCCTCCGACCGTTACGGTCCTTCCCACCGGACTTGCTTTTCCATAGAAGCGTTGGGCAAAAGTCTTGTTGATGATCATCACTTGAGGCGCACCCGCCTCATCGCGTTCGGTGAAGTCACGTCCCTCCAGCATGCGGATCCCCATGAACTGAAAATATCCCGGTGGTACAGTGGCGCGGTGAATCAGCATCTGCTCATTTGGCGCCGGGGCATAACCTTCGACAACAAGTTGATCTTCCGGACTCGACGAAGGCGAGGTCAGTGGAACCCAGTCGGTATACGTCACTCCTGTGACCCCGGGCATCGTTTCAATGCGCTCTCGGAGCGTGCGGCAGAAACTCCACTGTTCCCGAGCGTCATACCCCGCATTGGATAAGTAGAACTGAGACACCGCGACGTTTTTCGTGTCAAACCCCGGATCGATCCGACTCGCGTTATGAAAGCTGCGTTGGAAGAGCCCTGCCCCAGCCAATGCGACCGTGGCCAGCGCAACTTCGATTCCGATGAGCAGCGCTCGTAGCCGGTGTGACTGGACGCCTCCGATTCCGCTACGGCCACCTTCGTTGAGCGTGCGATTTAGGTCTCCACGCACAGAAAGCCACGCTGGCGCCAAACCCGAGAGTAGCGTGGCTGTGGTAACGACAAGAAGAGTGAAGCCAAGCGTGGAGACGCGGAGTCCTCCGCTGAGGTCGAATGGGAAGTCAACCGGAGGTAACAGGCTCGTAAGCGCTTGCTGCAGCCAAATCGTCAGGCCAATGCCGACCGCCCCTCCAGCACTCGCTAGCAACAACGTCTCAGTAAGCAGTTGGCGGACAAGCCGCGTTCGCCGGGCGCCGAATGCCAGCCGGATCCCAAACTCTTTTTGTCGCGCCACAGCGCGCGACAGCAGCAGGTTGGCGACATTCGCGCATGCGACGATCAGCAGCAGGACGCAGACCGCCATCAGAATCTGCAAGGGTTTGAGCAAGATTCCCTGTGCTCCGAGGTGCCCCGCCCAAGTCGGGAGGATCATCGCGTCCACTCCGCGATTGGTCTCGGGATAGGCCGCAGCCAGTCGTTTCGCCAACGCGCCCACCTCGTTGCTTGCCTGAGCGAGCGTGACTCCGGGTTTCAATCGTACGATGGTCGACGTAAGGTCGCGGCATCCCCGGTAGGTCAGTGTCGGGCCGCTGCCCATCTGCTCGGCCATTGTGATCGGCATCCAGACGTCATAGACCAGGCCCACGGTTGTGCCGCGAAACTCCGGAGGCGCCACTCCGATGATCGTCACATCATGCCGATTCAACCGAATGACTTTGCCCGGCACGGCCGGATCGCCCCGGTATCGGTTTTGCCACATGCGGTAGCTGATGACCGCAACCGGAAACGCTCCGGGTTTCTCCACCCCTTCTTCTGGCAGAAATGAACGTCCAAGTACAGGCCGCACTTTGAGGACGTCGAAATAGTTTGCAGTCACCAGTTCTGCCCACGCCCGCTCGGCGCTTCCTTGGAGTCCGACCGTCAAAGGTGTAAGCCGCGCGATCGCGCTCGTGGAGACAAGCTTCAAGTTCTCCCGGTAATCGCGATAATCCACATACGACGTGGCGACGAGATGTTCCCCATTTGAGCCGACCGTCTCGATCAAGGCTAGTCCTCGCGTGTCAGTCACGCCGGGGTAAGGATGGAGAACCACATTGTCGATCCAGCTGAACACCGTAGAAGTTACCGCCACACCGAGCCCAAGCGTGAGCACTGTGATCAGAGTGAATTTGGGATTGGAAAAGAAGAGCTTGAAGCTGAACCGGATATCCTGCCAGAAACTGTGCAGAAACTGACCCAACTCGAACCGAGAGTCCACGTGATTTGCCATTGTGACTCGACTCCGCGCCTGAGCGGAGCATACTAACGGTCCCGGCTTTTGGCAGTGACCGGCATCACGTTTTGCACAGGCGGCATAAACTTCTTCTCAGGTTCGCGATACACTTTTCTCTATGCGAGTCATGGGAATCGACTGTGGCGGCGAATACACAGGCTATGGCGTAGTCGAAATGCTCGAGAATGGCAAACTTTGTTGCCTGACGTCTGGTGCCATCAAGCTCTCGGCCCGAGAACCTCTGCCTCGCCGCTTGTCGCGGATTTACATGTACCTGGGGGCGATCATCTCCGAGCATCAGCCCGACGAAGTGGCGATCGAAGATGTCTTCTATGCCCTGAACGTGAAATCAGCTCTCAAACTGGGACAGGTCCGAGGAGTAGCCATGCTCGCTGCCGCTGCGGCCGGCCTTGAAGTCTCCGAGTACTCGCCGCTTACCATCAAGTCCTCGGTCGTTGGCTACGGCCGTGCCGAAAAGCAGCAGGTGCAGCATATGGTCGTGCGTCTGCTCGACCTGGCTGCCCCACCCGAAACTCACGATGCCTCCGATGCCCTTGCCATCGCCATCTGCCACCTACACACGATGGGAACCTTGGAGCGGCAACGTGCCGCGGCGCGATAACATCCCACAAAGCCGCGACTTTGGCATAATCTCTATAGCTGACACTATGACCAGCAAGTCGCACTTGGTTTGGGCCATCCAACGAATCTTCATTCCCGCAATTTTCCTGACGTTTTGCTTCGTGATGCCGCTTTGGTCGGCCGATAACAGTTCGGTGACCTTCACTCTCGATTTCCCGAACTCCAGCCCCGAGCACTATTCCATCTCTGTTCAGAGCGACGGCAGCGCTCACTATGAGTCGTCTGGCAAAATCAGTGCGGATTCCGACGACCGCGATGACTATGAAACCGACTTCACGCTTTCAGACGCCACTCGTGCCCGCGTCTTCGAACTCACCACCCAGGCGAACTACTTCTCCGGAAAAGTTGATTCGGGCAACAAGAAGCTTGCATTCACGGGCTCCAAGAAACTCACCTACAAAGACGGCCAACGAAACTCCGTCGCGGAATACAACTTCTCCACCGTCGCACCCGTCCAGCAACTCACCTCCTTGTTTCAGAACTTGTCCTCTACGATGGAATTTGGACGCCGCCTGACGTACTTCCACCGCTACCAGAAGCTTGCTCTGGATGACGAACTGAAGCGCATGGAAGACCAGGCGAGGCGTGGCGACCTCGCCGAGGTCCAGGCCCTAAAGCCGGTTCTGCAGGGGATTTACGACGACACCTCTGTCATCAACGTGGTACGCGCCCGCGCCCGGAGGATCATCGACATGAAGCCGGCTTTGACCGGATCTCGATAAGACCCGACCTGCTTGAGCCTATGGAAAGCCATATCCTCCAATGTCTTAGGTGACCCAACTTTTACAACTTCTTGTCCAAAACCGTGTTCTAATGGGACAGACAATCGGGGGTTGCTATGTCCAATCCTTCAAGGGTTACGTTAGTACTCCTTACGCTCATCACCTGCGTTCTTCTCACCCTACCTGCTTTGGCCGACTCGCAAGCACGTATTGTCCGCCTCAGCGATGTCCAAGGCTCGGTTCAGATCGACAAGAACACTGGACTCGGCTTTGAAAACGCATTCGTCAATATGCCCATCACTCAGGGCACCCAATTGCGGACGCGCTCCGGCGGCCGCGCCGAGATCGAATTCGAAGACGGCAGCTCGATGCGCCTGACTCCCAACACTACGGTGGAGTTCACGCAGCTTGGGTTGAGCGACTCTGGAAAACACATCTCTCAAATCAACCTAGTCGATGGCATGGCCTACGTGAATTGGCTGGGTAAAGACGAGCTCTCGATAAACTTTCTTCGTGAGAAGGTTTCGCTCGACCATTCCGCGCACTTTCGGGTCGATGCCTCGACCCAGGTAGCCAATCTCGCCGTGTTTAAGGGCGATCTTGACGTAGAGGGTCCGGGCGGCAAGCTCGCCGTCGGCAAGAAAAAGACTGCGACATTCGATGCCACCGCCGATGACAAATCCACGATCGAGAATAAGATCGCTGAAGAACCTCTCGACTCCTGGGACAAAGAGGCTGTTTCCTACCACGACCAATACGCGAAGAACAACAGCACGCCCTATGGCTACGGCTATAGTGATCTGAATTATTACGGCGCCTTCAACAATGTCCCAGGCTACGGGATGCTATGGCAGCCGTACTTTACTGGCGTCGGTTGGGATCCCTTCATGGACGGCGCTTGGGGATATTACCCCGGCTTCGGTTACATGTTCGCCTCCGCCTACCCGTGGGGATGGATGCCTTATCGCTACGGCAATTGGCTCTTTGTTCCCGGCTTTGGCTGGATGTGGCAGCCGGGCATGTGGAATTCGTGGGTAAACGTCCCGCGTTACACTCCGACAACTCTGGTTCGGGTCAATCCGCTGACTCCTCCCGCAGCTGGAACGGTGAGAACGGTTGCCATCGGCAGAGGTGGAGCTGTCACTCCGATTACGACATCGCGGATGACGGTGAACCGCGGATCCGCGGGTATGGGTATCGCGCGCGGTTCTCTCGACAATATGAACCACTTGAATCGGCAGGTCGTGAAATCTGGATCGGCTGATATTCGTCCGGCGCCCCAGTTCGGTGCGACACCAGCGGGCCGCGCGGCCTCCTCACCCGGCTTTGGTCCGGGCCCCGGCTCCGGTTCTGCATCTGGAGGTTCCGGTCGTGCCCCTGCTCCGTCGCATGGTTCGGTGGGAACTCCGGCGGCTCCGTCGATGGGCCACGGTGCCCCGGCTGGACACCCGTCCAGCGGTGGGTCACCGCACCGCTGAGTCGTAATTTGCACTTTGATCTTGAGTGGGTCTCACGAATGTGAGGCCCATTTTTTACTTCTGCCCTCACTCAAACCTAGGCGAACCAGTCTGGACCAGAGAAACTCCTTACAGGAAATTTCAAACGAAACACGTAGGGACAGCCGCCGCGGCTGTTCAGCGAAGGCGAGGCCAAGCAATGTGCGAAGACCTGAGTGGAATACAAATCGAGAGTCAAACGACAACTACGCCCGCATATCCAACGACCATGTCGCGATCGCCAGAAATGTCGCCGGAGGTGGCATATTTCACGAGCTCAGCCGATTTGGCGCCAAGGCGCCTTGCTGCGGTCAGCATGACGACCGCTGGTCCGAACCCGCACATGCTTATGTCCTGTTGGGTGACGACATCGAACAAGCCGTGGGGGTCCATTGTGAGAATTCTTTCAATCGCGCGGTGATCCTTGACTCGCGTTACCGCGTCCGGTTCGTAATGATTCATATCGCTCGACGCGACGATCAATACACGTTCCGGATACTTCGCGATCACATCGGCTATTGCGATCCCAAGTTGCTCGAGCACCTCGAACTGACCGGTTCCGAGCGCGACCGGCACAAATCGAAGATCGGGCTGCCGCAACCGGAGAAATGGTAATTCGACTTCGGCTGCATGTTCGGCACGATGGGCCGCTGCATCTTCCTGCAGAGCAGGGAATTGCCGCATCAGAGAATGGGCAAAGCCATCGTCAATCTGAATCTCTCCCAGCGGCGTCTCCCACGAGCCTTCGGACATGATTGCCAGAGCGCGGCCCATCCCGGTGTGATTGGGGCACATCACCAAGCAGAGGCGTGGTACCTCTATCCGCGAGAACACAGCTCCCGCCACGTGCCCCGAGTACATGTAGCCGGCATGGGGCGCAATGCAGCCGAGGGCTCGAGCCAGAGGCTCTGTCGATGGCGATTGTGAGAGATATCCGAGAGCTTCAGTACGCAGGTCGTCAGGATTGCCGGGGTAGAAGCGCCCCGCAACAGCCGGACGGCGAACAATACTTGTTGCCATTGCCGTCTCCTGAATTGATCCGGACACCTATGATGCTAAGACTCGATCTGCACGTCGCGCAAGGCGCGATACACGGCCGCGCTTTCTTCCAGACTCAGCGTCTCTGCTCTCGCTGTCGGCTTGACACTCGCCGCGCGGAGAGCGCGCTTCAATGCAGCCTCTTCGTAATTACTCTTGAGGTTGTTCCACAATGTCTTACGCTTCTGCCCGAATGAGAGTTTCAGGAAATCGATGAAACCGTCGCCCGCCACGCCCAACTTCTCCTGTTGCGGATCGATCGTCAATCGCAACACAGTGGAATACACTTTCGGTGGCGGAGAGAACGCTTCCGGAGGCAGTGTAAACAATTTCTCGACCCGCGCGTGAAGTTGGGCTGTGGCCGAGAGCATTCCATAATCCTTGCCGCCAGGTTCCGATGCAATCCGGTCTGCCACCTCCCGCTGCACCATGATTACGATGCTGTCGAAGTACTTCGAATATTCGAAAAGGCGCAACAGTATGTCCGACGTGATGTAGTAGGGAAGATTGCCAACCACTTTTGCCGGTTGCGGCTTGATTTCGATTCCAGGTCTTCCCAGTCCCGGCTTCGGCCCGAAAAGGGAATCGAAGTCGATCGCCAGCACGTCGGCCTCAATGATCTCCACATTCCGAGCCATGCCGAACTGCAGGCGCAACTGCGCAGCCAACACCCGATCCAACTCCACTGCGATCAGACGCCGGGCGCGTTTCGCTAGCATAGCAGTCAGGATGCCGCGTCCTGGCCCAATTTCGAGTACGGTCGAGTCGGCGACATCTCCCAGCGCATCAACCACGCGAATCGCCAGGTCTTCGCTGGCCAGAAAATGTTGTCCCAATTTAGGTTTATTTTGCGGACGCCGCGCAGATACGACCCTTGGCACGTTGACCCTCATTTCCTCGGGAAGTAGACTTGCAAGTCGGTACTGGCATCTTAAAGCTGCTTGGAACCCGGCCCGAGTATCCTTATTTCATAATATCGCGACACCACCCACAGGCGTCCCGAGGAGGTTTCCGGACTCATGAATATCGCATTTGCCGCTTCTGAAGGCGTTCCGTTTTCCAAGACCGGCGGGCTCGCCGATGTTGTGGGCGCGTTGCCACGTGCTCTGGCCGCCCTCGGACATCAGGTCACCGTATATTTGCCTCGTTATCGTCAAACCAAGCTCAGTGATCCTGCCATTGTCGTTCGCAGTGTGACCGTTCCGTTTGATGACGAATACCGTTTTGCTTCTGTCGTTTCCGGCGGCATCCAGAACGGGGTGAAGTTCTATTTTGTCGAATACTCGGCTTATTTTGACCGCGAAGCACTTTACGGCGCTCCAGCAGGCGATTATCCCGACAATGCCGAGCGCTTCGCGCTCTTCTCCCGCACTGTGCTTGAGGCTTCCAAGATCCTCGGTGTTCCTCAGGTCTTTCATTGCCACGATTGGCAATCTGCGCTCATTCCAGTTCTGTTGCGCACTGTATATTCCGATGATCCTGCCTTCCAGGATGTTGGCACGGTTTTCACCATTCACAACATGGGCTACCAGGGGCTCTTCCCGCCCGAAACACTTCCGCTGTTGATGCTTCCCTGGGATCTGTTCACCATATCGAAGATGGAATTTTTCGGACAGGTGAACTTCCTGAAAGGCGCCCTGGTATACGCCGACTACGTCACCACGGTGAGCAGGAAATACAGCCAGGAGATCCAGACCGCGGAGTACGGATTCGGACTCGAAGGCGTCCTGCGCGATCGCGCCTCAACTGTGACTGGAATCCTCAATGGCGTGGACTACGACGAATGGAGCCCACAGACCGACAAGTTCAGCGTGGCCAAGTATTCTCCTCAAGACTTATCGGGTAAAGCCAAGGCCAAGCAGGATCTGCTTGCGGCCTTTGGTGTTGCCAATGCCGATACCAAGCTGCCCGTGCTCGGCATAGTGTCGCGCTTTGCTGCGCAAAAAGGGTTCGACCTCATCGCTCAGATTGCTGATCGTCTCGCCCGCGAGGAGATGATCATCATCGCTCTTGGTGCCGGCGACAAGGCCTACGAGGAGATGTTCCAGCGGCTCAACAAGAAATTCCCCAGCAAGATTGCTGTCAAAGTTGCATACGATAACGCCATCGCGCATAAGATCGAAGCCGGCGCCGACATGTTCCTCATGCCGTCGCGCTACGAACCCTGCGGCCTCAACCAGATCTACAGCCTGAAATACGGTACCGTGCCGATCGTTCGCGCCACCGGAGGCCTCGACGACACAATCGAAACCTGGGACGCTCGGACCGGCAAGGGAACCGGTTTCAAATTCACCGAGTACAACGGCGAATCGCTGCTGCTGACGATCAAAGAAGCGCTCCAGGCTTACCGGGATCAGACCTCCTGGCAAACCCTGATGCGCAATGGCATGTCGAAGGATTTTTCCTGGAATGCTTCGGCAAGGGAATACGGCAAAATCTACGACCGGGTAAAGCAGATGCGGACTATTTCCCAAGTCAGCTCAGAAAAGATCCTGGTCTAGTTCGCCCTTGTCTTTGAATCCGCCAATAAAATCGGCGGCAGCTCCGATGTCGGAGTTGCCGCCGTTTCAGTTGAGCCCTCAGCCGTCATTTAGCAACGACGATCGACTGGAACTTTCCGATGTTGTTTAGCATCTGCCGCATTGGAGCTGTTGTTGACGGTCCGGATTCCATCACGAGCTTCAAAACGTGCGTTCCCGCCGTGAACTTGATTCCCGTTCCCATCACAATCGTGCCGTAAGTGCCACCCATTTTTGGCATTTGGACTGATCCCGTCACGTTGATACCATCGAGCTCCATGTGAAACGTGGAGCCAACGCTTTGGCTGTAGCAATCGCACGCGACCACCTTGATCGAGTAGTTTCCCGTAGTCGGCACATTGACGGTGTAGTTCATCCACTGTCCCGCATAGGCGCCGGTGAGGTTTCCGGAATTGTCGAATGCGAGCATCGAGTCCGTCCTTAGCTTTTGTCCTGACGTCAGGCCAGGTCGAGAGGCATGCCACGAGACTCCGTCCTCACCGTTATCGAAGTTACTGATCGCAATGGTTCCGGGAATATCCTGGCTCACGTATGCGGTCGCGGCTGGAGTAGTGAAAGAGCCAATGTCCGACACTGTTGTTTTGTACTTCGGTAGAGGACCTTGAGCCTGCACTTGATAGTAGTACTTCGTATTCGGTTTCAGGTTCTGCGCTTGGATGGAGAAGCGGCGCGTGTATCCTCCGGGATTGGTCACTGTCTGGGGCCAGTCGCTGAAGCTCGCAGCTTTCTTTGTTCCGTAACCCAGAGTGAAGGTTGCAATCGTCGGCTGAGAATCGCTGGTGTTGATGATCCCGCTCACCACCGCGCCGGATTCAGTCGTCTGGCTAACAGAAGGCGCAGAAGTGAACTCAGGAACAGTTTTATCAACAACCAGCGTCTTGCTCGCAAATGGAGCGTAGAGCGGATCGCCGATGCACATGGTTGGCGCCCCTCCGATGTCCGGGTTTGCCAATTCTGAGGCCTCGGCGAATGTGTACCCCTGAAGCAAGTAATAGATGAGCACCGACGTCGCGTGAGCTCCGCCGACGCCGGGTTCCGCGGTGTTCCCGCACGTTGCCGTGATTCCGTAATTCAGCGCCTGCACGGCCCAAGCGAGATAGTTCGCCGACTGAATTGGATAGGCCATCGATGTGCTGTCGTAATCTACGCCAACCGCTCCTGGCAACCACTGCCAGGCGTCGTAGCGGTAGTCGTTGTAGGCATACCATCCTGAATACAGCAGAGCATTCGGGGCCACATCGGCTGAGGTTCCATCTGCGTAATTCAAGCCGGCGTTTCCGATGATGTTTCCCGATACCTGCCATTTCAGCGGAAGGCCCGCGTCATTAATGTACCGCTCAGCGAAGGCAATGTTTACGTCAACACCGTCGTAGTCGCTCCAGTCGCCCCAAGCCACGAGAGAACATGAACTCAGGCCGGCGTCGGTGTAGTCGCATTGTCCAGTTCTCTTCTGCGAATCGACATAGGCGTTCCCAGTGAAGTAGCCGGATTTTGTGGACACATACTTCTGTGCATAGATGGAGCGATCGATCAAGTCGAGAACACCGGTGACTCCAAGAGGCCCGTCGAGCCGCGTTACCAGATAAATGGGATCCTTTCTTAGATAGGGATCGACGAAGTCGTACTTGCTGTGGCTGAAGTGCTCTTTCTTGTTGCTGTCAAAGTAGGGATTGCCTTCATAGTACGGATTGAAGATTCGCATCTGTACGCCGTTGTCGAGTGTCCAAGTGAGGTTGGAGACGATGTTATCGATGGAGAGAATGCCATTAGCTTTGTATTTGTATGGCACTCCGTAACAGAGGACGATGATGTCGATACTGGTTTCGCCAAGACTGTTGAGCTTTGATTGGATGGGTTGAAGAATGTCAGAGCTCAGTTGAGAGAAATTGGTATAAGCGTTGTCTTCAGTAACAGTCGCGTTCACACCCAGGATGTGATTCGAAGCAATATTGCGGACGGCAGCATAATAATTGGCGACTTCCAGAGAATCTTGAACGCCATCTTCATCGGAATCGGTTGTGTAATTCGCGTTGTATACGATGAGGACTTTCGATGCGGATTCAGTCGCGCTGATGTTCAGCGGGAACAGCATGAGCCCAAGGACAGCGACAATGGTAGCGAGACGCAGGAGTACCTTCATGTTCCTCCGTATGACTGTTCTGAATTTGTTCGATCTATCCGCGCAGACACACTTCGAGCGAGGTGGTTCGAAACGTCAATGCATTTGCGCGGTTGGAGTACAGCTCAGGTCACGCACTGCAAGGGGCAGTGCGCTGGGAGAAACCCGAGCAGAGTCGGTCCGGACATCACGAGCGTCACGTGGGACGCGTGTTTGCTCGCGATGCTCAGTGGCGCGCGCATGCTTAAACTACATTGCTCACATGTCAGCGTCAATGCTCAGCGGCACACAAATGCCCTAGTGAGTTTCCGAATTGGTTACGAAAGTTTGTGGACGATGAAGCGCGCGGTGACAGGAGTATTGATGATGATTGTTTGAGTTTTCATTGATTGTTGATTGAACGAGCATTCAGCGCTCAGCATTCAGCACTAAGCCATCGACGATCGCTTTTTCATACCGCTGAGATTTGCTCGTTTGGCGAATCAGCCTCGCGACAAAACCAGTGAGAGAATTCTTGCTGTGCCTAATAACTTTGGAAAAGAAGTTGAGGTCGAGACTGCGGAATTTGCTTTCCGGATCTGGGAAGCCGATGAAACTTTGGGGTACCCCTCCCCTGCCGGTCTATTGAAATCACCGAGTTGGGGGAAAAGTGCGAAATAATCTCTGGGACTCAATGACTTAGAGGCAAAATCTTGAGCCGCAATGACTTAGCTGGTGCAACGCGATTCCCGCCCACACCGCTTTCGCCTTGGCTATGATGTGCTTTGTGGACTGCAAGCGCAACGATCTTGATCACATTGGCCTGTGATGCCCAATACACCGATCCTTGTAGTAGCATTGCGGGGCGCGGTTAGTGGAACACGTGTAGTAGAAAAGGAGCGGCAAGCCTGTCCAGATAGTCCGAGGAAGATGGAGGCCAAAATGGCGACCTTGGGATCCTCGCCCCTACCGGCGGAAACTTCCGTTCTGAGCCGTGTTTCGCCAGCGTCCATCCCGCAGCCCGCGCCGAGGCACTCCGCTTTCGTCCGCTTCACTCACTGGATCACCACTCTCTGCTTTTTTGCCCTGCTCGTAACCGGCATCGAAATCGTAATATCTCACCCGCGCTTCTACTGGGGCGAAACCGGTAACGTTTTGACAAAACCGTTGTTTCAACTACCGATCCCTTCCTCAAGAAAAATGGTGCCCACTGGTTACGGGTACGTGCTGCCCGACCAGAACGGCTGGAGCCGCGCACTGCACTTTGAAGCTGCCTGGATCGCGGTCTTGACGGGCTTGCTGTATGTGATTTTCGGTATGCTTACACGACATTTCCGGAAAGACCTGGTTCCCAGCAAGTCCGATCTTTCATGGCGGGCGCTGTTGACCTCGTTTGGGAAACCGCTGCGCCTTCAACCGCCGCGCGCGGCAGAAGCTTTCACCTACAACGGGCTTCAGCGCCTCACGTACTTGTTTGTAATCTTTGTTCTATTCCCCTTAGCCATCTGGAGTGGCTTGGCGATGTCGCTCGGCTTTGTCTCCGCCTTCCCTTGGTCGGTTACTCTGTTGGGCGGCCGTCAATCCGCTCGTACCATCCACTTCTTTGTCTCCCTGGCTCTGGTGCTTTTCCTGTTGGTCCACGTGGGGATGGTCTGCCTGGCCGGGTTCTGGAGCCGCACAGGAGCGATGATCACAGGCCGCACCACCGCGCCTAAGGAGCACGTATGATCAATCTTTCACGTCGAAAACTGATCGTATCCGGACTCGCAGCTACCGCGGGTGCGTCGGGATTGGTGGTCGGAGCGCGCCTCGCCCAGAAATATGGATTGATTCCTCCCGATCATGGTGGACTTTATGGCCTCGGCGAAACGCTGACTTATGCCTCTCAGCGGCTGCTGACCAGGCATTCGATGGCGCGCGAATTTTCCCGAAGCCAGATTTCACCGCGTCCATTCCCGAACGAACTCGGGCCCCTGACGGACGACTTTAAGCGCCTTCAGGTCGGAGGTTTCGCGGATTGGCGTCTCTCCATCGATGGGATGGTCCATCAACCTGCGTCATTCTCGATTGCTGACTTCAAGAGCTACCCATCTCGCAGCCACATCACCGAACTCACATGTGAAGAGGGCTGGTCCTATATCGCCGAGTGGATTGGCGTGCCTCTTTCCCATGTGTTGAATCTCGTGGGCATCCTTCCGCAGGCCAGATACATTGTTTATGTCTCAATGGAGCCAGGTACTTGGGATAGCATCGATATGGCCGATGCTCTGCATCCCCAGACATTTCTCTGTTACGGCATGAATGGGGGTGACCTTCCTGTGCCCCACGGTGGACCGCTGCGCATGCGGCTCCCCCGGCAAATCGGCTACAAGAACTTGAAATTCATCACTCGCCTGACGGTCACGGACAGTCTGAAAGGGTTTGGTAAAGGACTTGGTTCTGCGGCTGCTGAAGCAGGCTATGCCTGGTACACCGGCATCTGACACACCGTGGTCTGCTCCGAGTTGCGAGAAGGGCTAGACCGCCGGCAACACTCCTGACGCGCCCCGGCAACGATTCTGGACCGGTACTTTATCCAATCGCATTGTTCCGGCACTGGGGAACCGGAAGTCTCGACGCAGGCTGAAGTATATTTATTACCTTTGACTGCGGAACAAACCGCCTAACGGAGATGCATACAGTGGTCTATGACTTTCCTCGCTTTGACCTGACGGGTGAAGTGGCATTAGTAACCGGCGCTGCTCGTGGCCTGGGCCGAGCCATTTCTCTAGCTCTGGCTCACGCTGGGGCTGATGTAGCGCTGGGCCTGAGAGATGCGACCACTGCATGTGAACTGGCACGCGAGATTGAAGCTATCGGCCGTCGCGTATTGCCGTTGCAGATGGACATGACGCGACTTGATCAAATCTCTCGCGCCGTCGACGACACCGTCGCGCACTTCGGCCGGCTCGACATCCTTGCGAACAATGCCGGTTTATCCCCGGAAAACCTCGCGGAGAATGTGCGTGAGGAAGATTTTGATTTGACGCTACGAGTGAATCTGAAAGGGACATTTTTTGCCAGCCAAGCCGCTGGACGCGTGATGATTCGCCAAAAGAGCGGATGTATCATCAACATGAGCTCGCAAGCTGGGTTTGTGGCGCTGCCGACTGAGTCTGTTTATTGCATGACGAAAGCCGCCATTGCGCACTTGACCAAGTGTCTCGCCGTCGAATGGGGTAAGTACAACATCAGAGTCAACGCCGTTGCACCCACATTTATCCGCACGCCCGGCACGGAATCGTGCCTGGCAGACCCGGCATTCCACAACAACGTGGTGGATCGCATTGCGGCGTTGCACCGCATTGGTGAGCCGATGGACGTCGCAGGTGCTACGGTTTTTCTAGCCTCCCCCGCTGCATCATTGATCACCGGTCATACACTTCTCATCGACGGTGGTTGGACTGCTTTATAAGGAATTGAGAAGAAACCAGGGTAAGGGCCGTTCCTGGTTTCAGTCCGCAGAAATATGCCCACACAAGGCCGTGGGACAGCCAAGGCCGCTGTACCTACGTGAGCGTTCTGTTACCACAATGCCAAAACTGCTCTAGAATTCTTTCTACATGGCTGCCGCTTCTCAGCCCGTCTTATCTCGCACCATCTTTCACGTCGATATGGACGCTTTTTTCGTATCGGTGGAGGAGCTCTATGATCCGTCGTTGAAGGGGAAGGCCGTTGTTGTGGGTGGGCAGCGCGATGAGCGGGGTGTGGTCTCGGCGGCTTCGTATGAGGCGCGGAAGTTCGGGGTTCATTCGGCGATGCCCCTGCGCACCGCGGCCAAGCAGTGTCCGCACGCCATCTTTGTTGATGGACATCCGGAGCGATACCGGGAGTGCTCCGAGAAGGTCTACAAAGTCCTGGGACGATTTACGCCGCAGGTCGAGATGGCTTCGATCGATGAAGCCTATCTTGATATGAGCGGAACGGAGCGCCTGCATGGGTCGCCGCTTAAAGCTGCGCACAATCTTCATCAGCAGATGAAAGCGGAGACGGGACTGAATTGTTCGGTGGGGATCGGCAGCTCGCGGCTGATTGCAAAAGTGTCTTCGGGGCAGGCTAAGCCGAATGGCGTGCTCTGGATTCTTGCGGGCGAAGAGGCGAAGTTCCTCGCCCCGCTCGATGTGCGCGAGATCCCGGGTGTCGGCAAGGTGATGGAGGCGAATCTGCACGCGCTTGGCATCAAGAAGGTGGGAGACCTCGCCCGGCTGGAGGACGGAGAGCTCGAAGACCGCTTTGGCAAATGGGGGTTGGCACTAGCCGGCAAGGCACGCGGGGAAGATGCGGGAGGATGGTTCGATTCGGACGTTGCAGCCGAACACGACGCGAAGTCCATCAGCCATGAACATACGTACAACGAAGATACGGCGGATCAGGCACAGCTGGAGTCCACGCTGATGCGGCTCTCGGAAATGGTTGGACGCCGGCTGCGCGAGGCGAACTTCTATGCACGCACTGTCCAGTTAAAACTGCGCTACAAAGATTTCACAACTATCACGCGGGCGCATACGCTCGCTGATCCGACGCAGCTCGATACTGTTATCTTTGAACAGATCCGGACGCTCTTCCGGAAAAACTGGAAGAAGGGAATGCAGGTGCGGCTGCTGGGAGTGCATGCGTCGTCGTTTACGACGCAGGGCGCGCAGATTGATCTGCTGGAAGGGAATCGTCAGCAGCGCTGGAAAGACGCTTTGGCTGCAGCCGATAAGCTGCGGGACAAGTTTGGCGAATCGAGCGTGGGCCTCGCCACGGGCATGCGCGGAAGTTTCCGCGAGCGGACGCACGAGAACCCGGCAGGGCTGCCGGGAAAAGGCAAGGGGAAGTAGCAGCAGGGCAGGCGAGATTCCCACTGTTCCGCCAATCCTTGACCGCAAAAGAGCTCCCAACTAAGATTCCCCTTCGCCATTCCAGCCGTTGCAGGAGCCCCAATGCGCCGTCTCCTCTTTGCTATTGTGATCTTGCTGTTCTCTTTGCCCTCCACCCACGCCGCCACGTCCGATGCACCCTTGTTGCTGCGCTATCCCACCGTCAACAAGACGCAAATTGTCTTCAATTATGCCGGCGATCTGTGGATCGTTTCGCGGGAGGGTGGAGAAGCGAGGCGACTGACTTCAGGCGTGGGGATTGAATCGCTTCCGCATTTCTCTCCGGATGGTTCGATGGTCGCGTTCACCGGGGAGTACGACGGCAATCGCGACGTGTATGTTGTTCCTGCGAGTGGAGGAGTTCCGCGGCGCCTGACGTATCACCCTTCGGAAGAGTACGTCTCGGGATGGACACCGGACGGGAAGAAGGTGCTCTTCAACTCGTGGGCCAACAGCTTCATGCACTTTGAAGACCAGCTGTACACCGTGCCGGTCGAGGGCGGGCTTCCCACGATGCTGCCCCTCCCGATCGCCGAGGATGCGTCGTATTCGCCGGACGGCACGCATATCGCCTATGTGCCGCACCCGAAGTGGCAGGAAGCGTGGAAGCGGTATCACGGCGGGCAGACGACTCCAATCTGGATTGCAGACCTGAAGGACTCGAGCATCGTCAAGGTGCCGCGGGATAACTCGATGGATCACCATCCGATGTGGGTGGGCGATACGATTTATTTCCTGTCGGATCGGAACGGCCCTGTGAGCCTGTTCGCATACGACACGAAGTCGAAGCAGGTGAGCGAAGCGCTGCACAGTGATGGATTCGACTTCAAGACGGCTACTGCTAGCACGGACGTGATCGTGATCGAGCAATTTGGAGCGATCAAGCTATACGATCTGCAATCGCATCAGGCGCGGAATGTGAACATTCAGATTGAGGGCGACATTGCAGCGGTGCGTCCGCACTTTGCCAAGGTCGAACCCAAGCGCATTCAGGCGTTCGGGATGTCTCCCACGGGAGCGCGAGCCATTTTTGAAGCGTGGGGAGAGATTTTTACTGTACCTACGGATAAGGGCGACATCCGCGATCTGACGAATAGCCCGGCGGTGGCGGATCGGGATCCGTCGTGGTCTCCGGATGGAAAGTCGATCGCGTTTTTCTCGGATGAGAGCGGGGAATACGAATTGTGCATTCGCGATCAAAACGGGCTCGGGACCGTTCATCACATTAATCTCGGGAATCCACCGTCATATTTCTATACGCCGACCTGGTCGCCTGATAGCAAGAAGATCGCCTATACCGACAAACGGCTCCAGTTGTGGTACGTCGATCTCGATAAGCCCGCGCCAAAAGTTGTCGATACCGACTATTTCGGTGGGTTTGGCAACACTTACCTCGCACAGACTTGGTCTCCAGACAACAAGTGGATCGCTTATGCGAAGCAACTTCCGAGCGGACTGCACGCCGTGTTTGTTTATTCGCTGGACCAGGCCAAGTCGTTTCAAATTACGGATGGGATGAGCGATGCCGGAAATCCGCTGTTCGACAAGAACGGGAAATATCTGTACTTCACAGCTTCGACGAATACAGGGCTGACGCCAGCGGGGCTTGACATGACCAGCAACGAGCACCGCGTGACGCGGAACGTTTATGTCGCCGTGCTGAGTAAGGACGAGAAGTCTCCGCTTGCGCCGGAGAGTGATGAGGAGAAACCAAAGGACGAGAAGAAACCTGATCAGGAGAAGGACAAGTCCAAAGATCAATCTGCGGAGAAGGGAAAGACTAAGGACAAGAAATCTGGGGATGCCGAAAAGAGCAAGGCGCCCGACGATAAAGATAAAGACAAGGACAAGAAAGACGAGCCGGTCGTTGTGAAGATCGATATCGAGGGTATTGGCCAGCGCATTCTCTCGTTGCCGATTCCTGCCAAGAACTATACGAACATGCTGTCGGGGAAGTCGGGGATCCTGTTTCTGGCGGAAGCTCCGCTGGTCGTGACCGGCGACGATTATCCCAACGTCAGTCAGACCATCCAGAAGTTTGACTTGAGCAAGCGGAAAGTCGACAAGGTTCTCGAAGACGTCAACGATTTTGCCGTCTCGTTCGACGGAGAGAAGATTCTTTATCGCAAAGGCGATGCGTGGGCGACGGCCTCGCCGGACGATGCTCCCGGTGGTGGCGGAGGTGCTCCCAAGCCGGGATTCGGGCCATTGAAACTCGACGCGTGGGAGGTGTATGTCGAACCGCGCGCCATGTGGAAGCAGATCTTCAACGAGACGTGGCGAATCGAACGCGACTTCTTTTATGACCCGCACTATCACGGGCTGAATCTTGAAAAGGCAAAGAAGAAATATGCGCCGTTTCTCGACGGTCTCGGATCGCGGGACGAGTTGACCTATCTATTCCAGGAGTGCCTGGGAGAAATGACGGTTGGCCACATGTTCGTCGGTGGCGGCGAAGTGAATCCTGAGCCGAAGAAGTTCAAGGGTGGATTGCTCGGGGCGGACTACAGCCTCGAGAACAATCGATATCGCGTGGCTAAGGTGTACAGCGGGGAAAACTGGAATCCTGGGAATGAAGCGCCTCTGACGCAGCCGGGCGTGAATGTCAAAATCGGAGACTACATTCTCGCCGTCAATGGACGGGAACTTCACGCGACTGACAACATCTTTGGCTTCTTCGAGGAGACTGCCGGAAAGCAGGTCGTGCTCAAAGTTGGAGCCAATCCTGATGGGAAGGATTCCCGCGACGTTACGGTTGTTCCCGTTGACAGTGAAGAAAACCTTCGGCATCTCGCGTGGATCGAAGACAACCGCCGCCGCGTGGATCAGGCGACCGGTGGCCGCGTTGCTTATGTTCATGTCCCCGACACCGGGCAAGGTGGATATACCAGTTTCAATCGCTACTATTTCGCACAGGTGGGTAAGGATGGGGCGATTATCGATGAACGATTCAATGAAGGTGGGCAGCTTGCCGACTACATTATCGAGTACTTGCGGCGTCCGCTTCTGAGCAAGGTGATGACGCGCGAGGGGCATGACTGGTCGAGCCCGACGGAAGCGATCTTCGGACCCAAGGTCATGATGATTAACGAAATGTCAGGGTCGGGCGGAGACGCGCTCCCGTGGTACTTCCGCAAGAATGCCATCGGTCCGTTGGTTGGAAAGAAAACGTGGGGTGGGCTCGTGGGGATCGGCGGATATCCCGAACTGATCGATGGCGGACGTGTGACTGCGCCCCGCGCGGCGATTTATGGGATCAACGGGGATTGGGAAGTGGAGAATCGCGGTATTCCTCCTGATGTTGAAGTTGATCTCGAACCGGCAGCCTGGCGCAAAGGACAGGATGCGCAACTTGAGAAAGCGATCGAGGTGGTGATGCAACAGTTGAAGGAGCATCCGCTGCCGGAGATCAAGCGGCCGCCGTACCCGAACTATCACGAGCATGATGATTTGGGGACGAAGTAGGTCTGGGGTTGTGGACGTCCGCCTCGCCTCGCTCGCCGGGACAGCCCCTTCGGCTTCGCTCGGGCAAGCTGAGGCGGTTGTCCCTACGCAAGTATTGCAGCTTCTTACTTTGAGGCCAGGAGCGCCCCTACACCGGGCTTGTAGCCGTAGTAGTCGCCGACCCAGTGCAAGCGCTCGATGATCTGCTCGTCGTAGTGGCGCTTCAACGGGTCAGCCAGGATGCTACGCTGCGCATTGGGATCAGACGTCAAATCGAAGAGATAACTTTGCGAAGGTGAATCGTAGGTGGTGTAGAGATAGCGGCCGTCTGCGGTCAGAATGCCATACACGGCGCGGACATCTGATGCCAGAAGCAGGTCCTGCCGCGGATAGGCATCGAGTTCTTCCTTCTTTTCTGCGAATAGGGGTCTTCCATATAGCCGGTTTTGGCGAATCGGTTTGTGTCCCAGCAAATAGTAAAGAGTCGGCGCGACGTCGGTGAGAGTCGACAGACGTTTGTCGTCATAGACGAGGCGCTCGCGGAGATTGCGTGGCAGATGGATGATCAGCGGCACACGCATGATCTCCGGCCAGATCGAAGTTGAGTGACTGATGCGGCCGAGTTCGCCTGTCGCGTCTCCGTGATCGCTGGTTACGATGATGATGCTGCTGTCGTACAGGTTGCGCTGCTTGAGATAGTTGACGAATCCTCCCAAGCAGGAATCGACCCAGTGCACTTCGTAGGTGATGCGGGTATTCAGACTGGGCCGTTCGGGCCAGTGTTGCGAAGTCGGCGAGGGAACGTCATTCCGCGCAAACTGGTGGACGTTCATCGGTTGAGCGTAGAACAAAACTGGCTTCGACTTGTCTGGCCTGCCATCAAGATGGGATTCCAGTTCCTGCACGGTCGAGCAGGCCTCGTATTGATTCCATAACTGCTTATCGGTATCGATCTTCGTCAATTCGTCGGACGATGAGAATAGTTGTCGGACGACCGTGTCGTAGCTCACGGCTAGTTCATAGCGATCGGTCTTGGCCAAAGTACGAAGGCTATTTACTTCATCGAAGGGTTGCGGAAAGTGGGTGTGCAGTAATTCCGCGCCGGCCCAGATTGCTGGCTCTGATATTGACGTTCCGGCGTACTGGCTGTACGCGCGGTGGAAGACCACGCTGTCGTGCGCCAGGGCGTCAAGATTCGGGGTATAGTCGACGCGTGGGTTGTAGGCTCCGAGATAATCCGGACGCATCGAGTCGATCACGAACAGGAAGATGTTTGGCCGCTTCTGTTGAGTCGGAGCGAGATTGTCGACCAGTTTCACTCCCTGACTGATGTGGGTGTCGCGGATGTTCGTGTACTCGCGCAAAATGCGGCACAGATCCTTGCATCCCGCATCGCGGGCGTTGCCAAGAACGTGGTGGGCGAGTTGGAAGGATGCGTCATGCCCTCCGTACTCTTCGAGCGTGAGGGAGATCTCGTCCTCGGTTGTGCCTAGCGGTTTGCTCCAGAAAATCTGCGTGAACTGCAGGCTCTTGTAGACGAACGCGCTCGCCAGCAACATTCCGACGAGTGCGGATGCGGAATACTTTACGCGCACCGGACGCAAACGGTATACGCAGACGCTCATCGCGATCCAGAAGGCGAGAGCCCAGGTGGCGGATACGAAGCCATTCCAGTCCTCGCCGCCAATCAAAGTCCGGGACATCAGGGCCATCGCGCTCAGCATGGCTATGAGCATCCAGAGGCTCACCGCTTGTCTCATAGACAGTTTTTCGCCGCTGCTTCGTTCGACGAACGGCATCACGAGCGACGCTCCCCAAAGCGTAAGCGCCAGGGCGAAGAGCAGTGCGTAGACATACGCGCTCGGCCCATCGAAACTCATGGCGCTATCTAAGAACCGTTCGAGCACGATCCAGAGAATGATGACAATGGAGATCCCGATCATCCACCGACGAACGGGACGTGGATGCGCTGTCTTTGAGGCGGTGAAGTAGATCAGATTCAGTCCGGACAGGACAGCCATCGCGACCGCGAGATGAGAGACCACGCTCCAGAGGGCAATGTCCACAAACTGCTTCTGCAGGCCAAGGGCGTGGCTCTCACGATAGACCTGGATTCGCGTGCCGATGAGGTAGATCACACTTACGGCAATGGCGACGAGCGAGCCCGAGGAATATCCGAACAAAAGGGATTGTGGAGAAGCGGATTGTTCGCTCGTGCGCGAGTTCGATGGTCGCCACAAACTCACCCCGATCACGGGAAATAGGGAAGCGATGGCCCAGAAGTAGGCGGCTCGATTGCTCTCAAGTCCGCGAAGAAACGGGCGCGACGTAAGGTAAATGCCGATTGTTGCTGCTACTGCGGCGAGAGTGACAAATCGCGGGCTGGAAACCTTCCATTGACGGAGCGAGATGCCTTCCATGGCGACGATTGCAGCAATGGCAGAGATCCAGTACAGCAGTGCCTGGTGGTGCGTGAACCAGGGCATCCACGGATAAGGCGGAGCTTTGATAAATGCGCAATACGTGTATGGAAGAAACGCAAGCAGACAATACAGAGATGTGAGAACGAAGTACGTTCCCGCGGTGAAGCGGAGTACTGTCTGGACTAATAGCCGCAAAATTGCAGGTCCTCAGGGAATACGGATGCCGCAGAGAGCATCTTCTTGATTTTCAACGAGCCGGTCGCGCGACAGCAAGTTACCGCGGAACGGGAGCGCCCTGTGATGCGTTTATTTTCGAGTCATAGAAAGAAGTGACCAAAGTACCTGCCTGAACACCAGTTCTGTCTTCGGAGAAGCAATCTCGTTCGGCTAGGATGAAGATTGCGTCGAGGACTGTCCGGAATGCCAACTCAGGCTGCTAAGAAAGCCGTTGTACCAAATTCGTCCATTGCGTTGTTTGCCCGTAATTTCTTCCGGTATCCGTCGATGCTGGGATCGATTGTGCCGAGCTCTCCGTTCCTGGTGAAGGACATCATGGCGCAAGTCGACTGGGACCGGGCGCGTGTGGTCGTGGAGTTCGGTCCTGGAGTGGGGACGATCACGCGGGAAGCGCTGAAGCGGATGCGCCACGACGCAGTGCTGTTGGTGATCGAACTCAACGAAGACTTTGTGCAGTATCTCAGCAGTACGATTCGCGATCCGCGGCTGCGGGTAGTGCATGGATCGGCTGCACATGTGCGGCGGATCCTAGCGGAGCAAGGCCTCGCGCCCGCTGACTACATCATTTCCAGTCTTCCGTACAGTCTGCTCGCGGAAGAGATGCGGCGTGAGATTGTCGAAGAGTCGCGCAACGCGCTTAAAGCGCAGGGTAGTTTGCTGGTCTTTCAGTACAATCGAACGCTTCTGCCGTATCTCAAGTCGAGCTTCAGTTCTGTGAGGCTCGGATTCCAGCTGTTCAATATTCTTCCTGCGCTGATTTTTCACTGTACACCTTAGGAAACCGGTCGTCGGTCTTTGGCTGGCTCGTTCCGGGCCCCACGCGAACAAATTCAACCACAGAGAATTTCAAACCACAGAGGACGCACCGTTCCGGTGGCTGGGTGTGAACTCGACATGGCTCGGCTTCGCCTTCGCTTGACAGCCGAGGCGGCTGTCCCTACGTGTGCTGATTCTGATGTGGACAGAACTCAGGCCGGGCATCCCGGAAGGGTGTTCCGGATCCCGGCCTGCGTCTTAGTGCACCTTGGTGGTCATCCTCGACCGATTGGCAGTATCAGCAGACTGCAGAGGTCCTTCGCCGCAAAACCCGCGGCTCAGGATGACACGAGCTTGGTTGTGGTTGGGTTAGAAAAGGGGACAGCTAAGAGCGGCTGTCCCGCGTGATCCATTTAGTTTCCTGTATTCGGCGTGCTATTTGCAGCACTGGTCGGAACTGCGGGTTGCGCAGCACCGGCACCGTAGCGCGCCAAGCGTGGGAAGAAGGGCGTGACTTCAAACGGCATCTTGTCACGCGCCGAGGTGATGGCGACCGGAGCCGTCTTCACCATTTCCGCCTTGTCGTCCCAGGGATTGATCTTGATACGTCCGCCGAGGGGAAGCGCGGCGATCTGATCGAGTTTGTTGTTGTCGAGCGCCGGACCCTGCGTCGAGAGAGCCGACAGACGGCTGACCGTTCCAGCTTCCGCCAGGGGGTTGCCGAGGTGCGTGGTCAGCAGTGCGTTCAGGTTGGCCGCGCGCGCTTGCAGTGCTTTCAGGAACAAGCCAACGTTGTCGAGTTTTTGCGCGTACGGCGAATTCTTCAGCAGGTCCACCGCTTTCTTGTCCGCAGCCTGTTCTTCCTCAGGAATGTGTTTGAACCCGAGGTTTTGATAGGTCGAGTCGTCATTGAACAGCATGCGGTCGTTGAATGCGTATTTCGAGCCCAGGTTGTGCCCAAGGACGATGTGTGCAAGTTCATGCGAGAGAACGGCCGCAAGGCTGGCCTCATCCGGCAGAACGTCAATCAATCCACGGCTGATCACGATGGTGTTGCCCACGCTGAATGTTTCGAGCGGAGAGGTGAGCAGCACACGCGTGCGAACCGGGCGTGGAAGGTCGATGTTGTTGGTGACTTCCAGGTTGTTGACGACGGTCTGGAGAATGCGGTCGACGTCGCCGTCAGGAGCCAGCAAGCCGGCTTCGGTGAGGCGCTCCACGACGTTGTCTTCTGCCTGCTGCTGCCATACGCGCTCGGCCTGCAGCGGAGAAGCATCCTGCTGTGCTGGAGTCTCGTCGGTTACGCTGTCGACGCGGATCTGGGTAAGTTCGTCGTCCTTGCTGCCCTTCTTCAGGTCGTATCCCCAGATGCGCGTCTGCGCCTTGAAGGCCAGCTTGTTCTTCGCGCCTGCGGCGAAATCGCCTTCCTCGCTGTAGATGAAGGCGGGCACCCAATAGCCGGGGATGAGGTTCAAGCGCCAGCTATCCATGTGGAAGAAGTAGCTGTTGCGCGGCGCCGGATAGTAAGTCCCGTTGAGACGGACGATGTTGAATCCTTGATCTTCCACCCAGAGACGGCCAAGGAAACGTCCGCGGCCCGATTTCGGCTTCGGGGTTACGTCGAACACCAAGCAGCGCACGTCACCGAGGAATTCCCGGCGGACATAGCGGAAATCATAGTGTTCGCGGTCGAAGTCGGTGCGATCGGCGTAGACCATCCAGGAGAAGCCCATCGGCTGGTACTGCACCTTATAGAGCTTCTGGAAGCCGCCCATCAGGCGCTGCTGCATGCTCTTCTCTTCTTCCTTCAGATAGTCCTTGCGGTCAACGGTCTCGCCCATGTCGAGACGGCCGAGGAAGTAGTGATCCTCACTGGGAACGGGGCCGAGCTGCGGATCGGCGGTCAGATTCTGGAGATAGGTCTCGACCACCGGCGTGCGGTTCGCGAGCATCTTGATGAGACCGTGCTCTCGCTCAACAAACAGGTTCACCACCTGATCCATTGTGGTGGGGGCTGCAACCGTCGGAGGAGGCAGCGGAATGGCCGGCGCTTGCGCCGTTCCGGGGGGCGCTTGGTCGGCCGGGGCGGCGGACTGAGTCGCCTGGGCTCCATCGGACGGCAGAGGCTGCGCGGACGGTTTCGACTCCGTCGGCTGCTGAGCGGCGGCACTGAACGAAACCAGCAGGGCCGCAGTGAGAATCCAATTCGAAGTGCGCATGACTCGTCTCTCCAGTTGTCAGTACCCAATTGCCAGTTGCCAGTTAGGGCTCTCTGGTCTCGACAGCAGGTACTACCCTCAAAAATGTTTCTGTTTCCCGGCCGGATGCCTTAATCCGTGGCTTTGACTGGCCACGGGCTACTGACAACTGGCCACTGCTTCTAATACGCCAGCTGGAACGTCACGTGAACGATCGCGGTGGAATCCACGGGCGTTCCGTAACGTAGCGCGGGCTTAAAGCGAATCTTGTTGGCGGCAGCGATGGCGGCTTCATCCAGACCATGGCCCAGACCGCGTACGACTTTATTCACGTGCAGTGCGCCGGTCGCCGAGAAACTCACTTCCAGCAGGACTTCGCCTTCCAGCTTCAGGTCGCGCGCTTCCTGCGTGTAGACCGGATTAGGCTTGAAGGTGATTTCCACCGGGGTCGTCGCCGGACCAGTTTCGGGCTGAGCGATCTTCGGTCCCTGGCTTTGCGCAACCTGCTGGGATCCGAAGCCGCCGGTGGCGACGCCGTTACCTTTGCCGTTGCTGCGTCCATCACCGTGACCGGCCGTGGCGACGCCACTGCCAAAATCGGCACTGGCGACGGTTGCTTTAATTCCCTTGGCGCCGCCGGATCCGTTGCCTTGGCCCGGACCAGCGGGCATGTCGAACGATCCGAGGGCGGCGGTGTAGAGCTTCGCGCCTTGCTTGCCGGTGCCGGGCAATCCGTTGGGATCGCCGAAGCCGCCGGTTTGTACCTTCTCGATGGGGGCGTTGACGGTCGGAGTCTGAGAGCTTCCGGTCGGGGTGAAGTCACCGGTATGCACGAGCTGCGGGCGGGCGCCGCCGGCAGTCATCTTGATCTGCGGACCAGCAAACTGATTCACGACAACTTTGGGAGCTTCCACGGGCTGCGGAGCTTCGCGATGAATCTCATGGGGAACGACCAGCTTGGGCTGTTCGAACACCGGCAGCTTCACTGCGGGCAGCAGCTTGGCGTGGACTTCCGGCTTGGGCTGAATCGGTGCCGGCTCGGGACGAAGTGACGGCATCGGGATGATTTCAGTGACGTGGTACTGGGTGAGCTGCAGCTTTTCCGGCGTCAAAATGCTAATGCTGATGACGATGAGCAGCAGCAGCGCAACAATGCCGTAAGCCGTCGCGACGGCCCTTTTATTGACCTTCGGTTCAGGCAGCAGTCCTAATTGAAATCCGCGGTAAGCCGTCGCCATGCAATATCACTCCATTGGGGCCCGGATGGGGAGGATCCGAGAGCTTGGAGATTTCAAAATACGGGAGATAGGACAGGGGGTAAACGTGTCCACGGCTCTTGACCTTCGGTAACGTGAGGCGGGTCTTTTAGGGAATTTGTCCCAAATCGGGCTGGGGACAGGCAGTTTGGGGATTCCTGCTATGACAACGGACGAACTGCCAACAAAAACCGGAACGATCGGTTAAGAGCTGGCAAAGATCTTAACCGCTGAAGGGAGCTGAGAAAAACGAGGAAGAACGCGAAGAGTGCTTAGGGGGTCTTCTTAGCGCGCTCGGCAGGGGGCTGCGCGGCCTCCGGGGCTAGCTTTGATGGTTCTGTGTCCGCTGATGAACAGAAAAACATTGAGGAGTTCCGAAACGGAATTCAAAGCTTTTCACCGCTGAGGGCGCTGAGAAAAACACGCTGAGCAAGCAGAGAGTAGCTTGTCTCTTCTCTGCGATCTCAGCCGCGGTTCTCTGTGTTCTTTGCGGTTAAAGGTGTTGAACTGCCGGGGATAGCGAGGCTGCAAATCCAGCCCACGCCGAAGGTCACTCCGGTGCCGATCATCACCCACCATGTCCAGGGGACGTGCGTGCCGAGCCACAGATAGAGTTCGACGCTGAATCCACAGATCATCCCAATCATCACGCCTGTCTGGGTTGCCCGTCGCGTGAGTACGCCGAGAAGAAAAGCGCCGAGCAGGGCTCCGTAGGCTACGGAGGCGATCTGGAGTCCGACTTCGACGACGCGCCCGGCTTTGTGCAGCGCGATTATGGCGAGTAGAAAGAGGACTAAGGCCCATAGGAGAGTAGCCAGGCGCGAGAGGCGCATCTTGGTGGCTTCGTCGGTTTGTGGTCGGATGCGCGAGTAGAAATCCATGATCGAACTGGAGGACAGCGAATTGAGCGCGGCACTCAGATTCGACATAGCCGCGGCGAGAATGGCGGCGATGAGGAGTCCGGAGATGCCGTGCGGCATCTTGGTCACGATGAACGTGGGATAGATGCGGTCAGGACGACCGAAAGCCGCTGAAGGAAGATGATAGTAGGACCACAGCAGGACACCTACCGTGAGAAACAGTGCGAATAGAACCAGAATCGCGATTCCGCTGGAGAGCAGCGCGGTGACCGACTGGCGCTGGTTGCGGGCGGCGAGGAGGCGCTGCACGATCAGTTGGTCGGTGCCGTGACTCGCTGTGGTGAGGAACGCGCCACCAATCACTCCGGCCCAGAACGTGTATGGAACCCAAAAGTTGAGAGTGAAGTCGAATATCTTGAACTTATTGGCAGTTGCCGCTGCCGCGTGAATGGCGGGCCATCCTCCCGGGACGAGATGGATGATCGTGACCAGCCCGATGAGAGTGCCCGCCACATAGATCACTGTTTGCACGACATCGGTCCAGATGACGGCGGCGAGGCCACCCTCGAACGTATAGATGAGCGTCAATGCCGTGATGATGGCGATGGATGTCACTCCACCGGTGCCCAGTGCGATGGAAACCACAATTGCGACCGCATAGACCCGCACGCCCTCGGCAGCGGCACGCGTCAGCAGGAATAGTCCGGCGGTAAACGAGCGCAGAGAGCGGCCAAATCGTCTTTCGATGAGTTCATACGCCGTGTAAAGGTCGCCCTGAAAATAGTGGGGCAGCAGCACGAAGCTGATCACGATGCGGCCCACCACGTATCCCATGACGACTTGCAGGAAAGTAAGGTTAGTGTCGTAGGCAAGGCCTGGGATGCTGATGACCGTCAGTGTGCTGGTTTCTGCTGCAACGATCGAGAGTGCGATCGCCCACCAGGGGATGTCTCGTCCGGCGAGGAAGTAATCGCGCAGGGTACGCTGCTTCTTACGAAAGCGGAGGCCGAACAGCGTGATGCCAATGAGATAGAGCGCGATGATGGCGTAATCAAGTTTGTTCAGGCCCATGCGGAGTTAAGTCGAATTCATCAACCACGAAGGACACTAAGGTTCACGAAGGGAAAACCTTTCAGATTACCTTTCGCGCGACGCTCTCGGATGGATCATACGTCTCGGAAGAAATGGCGACCAGAAGCAAGTCTGATTCGCCGTCGTTTCGCACTGCGTGCGAGGCTCCCGGAGAGACCAGCACCAGCACGGCACAGCTGCCATCGAAGCTTTGGTGCTGGGTCGATGAGGCCTCGCCGTCATCCCAGTGAAGGGACCACTTTGCTCCCGGCAGCACCACGATGGCTTCGCGGCGGCGCAAGTGGTAGTGATTGCCCCGGACGGCACCAGGTTTCGTTGATGCTAGATGGATATCAGACATGTGGCCGACGAAGACCAGAGCTTCGGTTGGCGCAGTAAAGCTGAAGCCGCGCATGTCTCCGGTGTTAGTGAGTTCTGAGATTTGAATTCTTGTAGTCATGCGCAGTCCGTTGTACTTCTCCCGAACTAATTATCGCGGCTGAATCTGTTTTTCGCGAGTGCGATTGCGGATGGCCATGTACTGACTGAGAACTGACAACTGAGAACTGAGAACTGCCTGTGTTAGAACTATCGCGTGCCCTACTATCTTGGGATTGACGGCGGGGGAACAAAGACCACTTGCGCTGTGGGGGATAACGCGCAGTTGCTCACCACCGCTACCGCGGGACCGAGCAACATTGTCCGCGTGGGAGAGTCGCAGGCGCGCGAGTCACTGAAAACATCAGTGGTTCAGGCATGCGCCAGCGCTGGAATTACGCCCGCTTCGATCTCGCGGACGTGTGTGGGTGGAGCGGGTGCGGCGCATCCGCACTTGGCAGCGGCGGTGCGCGGATTTCTGGGGGAGGTGCTGCCAGGCCCAATCGATGTTGTCGGTGATATGGAGATTGCGCTGGAAGCTGCCTTCAATACAGGGCCTGGGGTGATTGTCATCGCAGGGACCGGATCCATTGCGTACGGTCGAGACGGGACAGGCAAGACAATCCGGGCCGGAGGTTGGGGCTTTGCGATTGGCGATGAAGGTTCGGCGCATTGGATCGGGCGCACGGCCGTGAACGCTGTTCTGCGAGCGAGCGATTCGAGTGACGACGCGAGCGTGTCATCGTTGGCGAAGGCTATGTTCAAAGTGTGGGGAGTGACAACTTTGTCCGACCTGGCACGTGCTGCGAATTCAATTCCGCCTCCGGATTTTGCGGCGTTATCCCCGGCAGTGCTCGCAAGCGAAGATGCGATTGCGGGAGAGGTGCTGCTGCGCGCGGGAAGGGAACTGGCTGAGATCGCGGCGGTAGTCAGTGGGCGTCTCTTTCCAGCGGGAGCCGCGGGTGTTGTCCCCGTGGCCATGACGGGTGGCGTCTTTCGTCATTCTCCGCGTGTGCGAGAGGCTTTCTACAATGAGCTTCGTCCGCAGGAGCCGCGGGCGCAGTTGATACCGCAGGTGGTTGATCCTGTCGAGGGTGCGTTGCGCATGGCGCGCAGAGCGGCTGGGATGAGAATGTAGGACGGCGGCACCGGAGGCTGTCCCCACACTTTCGCAACAATGTCTGATGAAGTCCAAATCGGCGAAATATCGCAGGGGGCCGAATCCGTTGCGGAGCCCTCGTCGGCTAGCCCCCAGAGCGAAGATCAGGCTCTGGCGCAACTGACAGAGCGTGATCTTTCGACGGAGGCCATCGAGGAGATCACCCGAAATGCCGGGTTGATGAAATCACGCAAAGTGCGGGCAGCGTTAGCCGCGCATCCGAAGACTCCGCGACGGATTGCGTTGCGCGTGATCCGAGAGTTCTATACGTTCGAGCTGATGCAGTTTGCGATGACACCCACGGCGGCGGCCGACCTGAAGCGGATTGCGGAGGAGTTGCTGGTATCGCGGCTTGCCGGGATCACATTAGGAGAGCGCATCGCTCTCGCTCGTCGCTCTTCCACCCTGGTGGCCGGGGCGCTGCTGCTCGATAAAGATTCGCAAGTATGGCAGCCGGCGCTGGAGAATCCGCGGCTGACGGAAGCGGCTGTGGTCAAGGCGCTGCAGAAAACCGGGGCCTCGGTAGCATTTGTTGAGGCGATGAGCCATCACTCGAAGTGGTCAGTGCGCCATGAAGTGCAAGTAGCCCTGCTGCGAAATGCGCATACGCCGCTGGTGAGGGCGATTGAGTTCGCGCGAAGAATCCCGCCGCGTCAGTTACGCGACATCCTCCATGCTTCGCGGCTGCCGGAGAGTGTGAAGCGCCTGCTGCGGAAAGATAGTGATCAGTGACCAGTTGATCAGTGAATTGTGACTGGACCCCTGACCCCTGACCCCTGTCATCTTCCGCCGCCGATTTCCAGAATCGACCCAGTCACATACGATGCCGCTGGCGACAACAGCCAGAGCACAGCCTCGGCCACTTCGGCAGGTTGGCCCACTCGTGCCATTGGGATGGTTGGCATTAAGCGCTGCAGACGGCCGGGTTCGCCGTCGGAGTGGATCTCGGTTTCAATGAGTCCCGGCGCGACGGCGTTGACGCGAATCCCCTCCGCCGCGACCTCGCGTGCGAGGCCGATCGTGAACGTGTTGATTGCTCCCTTTGATGCCGAATAGTGAACCCACTCGCCAGGCGCTCCCGTGCGCGTCGCAATCGAAGAGATATTGACGATACTGCCGCCGCTACCCCCGCGCCGCGTTGACATACGGCGAACTGCTTCCCGAGCGCAGAGTATGGCCCCGGTAACATTTATGGCAAAGGTCTTCTGGATTGCTTTCGCAGTAAGGTTCTCAACGCGAGAAGGGCCGCCGGTGATGCCTGCATTGTTGACCAGAGCCTTGATTGGACCTAGCTCGCCCTCGGCGGTTCGGAACAGCGAGATGATTTGATCTTCGCGGGATATATCGGCGTGAATGGCCAGTGCTCGGCCACCATCGGAAGTGATTTCGCGAACGACTGAACTTGCTTCCGCTGCGCTGGCGCTGTAGTTCACTCCTACTGTGTATCCACGTTGGCCCGCGAGTCGTGCGATCGCCGCGCCAATTCCACGGCTTGCGCCTGTGACGACCAGAGTGCCCATTTGATTTTCGACTTTTTGGTCGTTCACGCAAAACCCTTCAACCACGAAGGACACGAAGTTACACGAAGGAACCTTACCTCTTCGCCATCTCGCGTTTGCCGTGCATCAGTTCGACGACCGCCTCGTACAGGCGGCGCCGAGTTTCGTGGCGCTGATAGGCTCGCGTAATGTAGCGGACGTGGACTTCTATGCCGCCAGCGGTCGGAAGAACGTTGATACCCGGTAGTGCTTTTAGAGTCTTGGCGCGGTACTTGGTTGTGGTGGCCTCCCACTCTGCCTCGGCCGTGCTGGCATTGGCGGCGGTATCCTGTTCCACCAGCTTCTGAATGCCGTCGACCACCGGGTAGGGATCCTGGCCGGGCGGGATCAGAACGGTGAGTTCGTCCCACATCCACTGACCGGAAGTCGTGAAGTTGAAGAAGTGTCCTTCTATGGCGAAGCCGTTCACGAACGACACGCGGCGGCCGGTGGGATGGCTGGAGTCGGTCCAATTGCCGGTCTCCAGCAGAACGGTCTTGAGCAATCCGACCTCGACGACTTCGCCGCTGACACCATTGATCTCAACCCAGTCACCGACGCGGATGCCATTCTTTCCCATGAGAATGAACCAGCCAAAGAAGGCCACGATGAAATCCTTCATCGCGACGGTGAGGCCAGCGCCGGCGAGACCGAGGATGGTTGTGGTCTGCGTGGGCATGCCGAAGATGATGAAAAGAATGAAAACAGCCCCAACAGCCTGCACGGCGAATTTCACAACGGCACGGAGTGTGTCGATGCGCTTGTTCTCCGCCTTCACGTCGGTGAATGAAGTGTCGATGCCGCGATTGGCCACGTACACCGCGATGAGGATCAGCAGGATCCAAAGCGCGGATTGAATCATGCGGTGAAGCGCGGCACGCTGGCGTGTGACGACCAGGGCGATCCAGTTGGTATAAATGTCGCTGAGTTCCTGTTCATCCTGAATACGGCGGCCGAGATCAGCGAGGCGTTTTTGATCGCCGGAGTACTGCTTCAGCGAATCCAGCGCCGCTTGCGATGCGGCCTTTGAATCTTCCCGGCTGGCGTCCTTACTCGTTCGGGCAAGTTCTCTCGCCAGCTCTTTCGCCTGCTCGCGGTCTTGCTCTTCCTTCCTCACTTGCGTCTGGAGAGTTTCGCGACGCTGGCTCAAGCGCTGCTGCTTGGCGCGACTCTCGTCCAGGGCCTGCTCCAGCTGGGCTCGCTTGTCACGAAGAGCCTGCCACGCGCGGGCGACTGGTAAGAGAATTCGTTCCCCGTAGTCCAGCTCGTGAGGATTTACCGCTGAGCCCACCGCCTGCGCATTGTGATCTCCGGCGTCGTGTTGCTCCTGAAGACGCTTGATCTTTGCTTCCGGATCCCCACCGGCCTCCTCCAGATCCTCGGAGGCGTCGTCAAATTCGTCCTGATCGAGCTCGAGCTGCGCCTTGGCAATATCCAGTTGGTCTTCGATATTGCCCTTCTTCGGCTCCGGCGCGGCGGCGAGTTCTCGCGTCAGATTCTTGACGTTCTCCTGATCGGCCTGAAGAGATTCTTCCGCTTTGGCTTTCCGCTCGGCAATCTGCTTGGCCTCGGGAGTGAGTTTCGGTGGAGTGTCCTGCACGCGGCGCAGTGCGTCCAGGAATGCGAGATCGACCTCGTGATCTGCGACTTTTTCTGCTTCGTGGGCCAGAGCTTGCTCTTCCGGAGTGCCGGCCAGAGTGGACATGCGGCGAGCCGTCTGCAAGGGGCGGATATCCACTAATTGCCGCTGCCCGGTTTGAGCTTTGCGGCTGAACAGTCTGCCCGCCGACGTAGAGGCTTCTTCATCTGTGGGTGGAGGCAGTTCGCGTGTGAGTATGACGCCGACGAGGGCCGATACCACCAGGAGGAGCAACACAATCCCCGTGATCCAATGCCGGACCGTCATAAACTCCACTGTACAAGAAACCGCTGCTTCCCGCGAAGGGCGCACGTTCGTAACCTGCCGGGACAGGGGTCGGTGCCTAAGATGAGACCGGGATGATCGAGTATCTGCAATCGATTGTGGAGGAGCCATGGAAGCCGGTGTCGCGACCGACGGTGATCGCATGGCTTGCGTTTTATGCAGGATTCCTGGTCTATGCGTTCTCGGCGCACGGCGGCTTCCTGTTCATCGACTCAGCGAACCTGGTGGTTCACGAAGGTGGGCACAATCTGTTTGGCTGGTTCGGGCCGACTCTGGGGCTGTGGGGTGGGACGCTGCTGCAGTGGCTGGTTCCACTGCTACTTGCGGCTTACTTCTTTGCACAGAGGCAGATTTCTGGATTTGTCTTTTGCCTGTTTTTCTTCTTTGAGAATTGGCTCTACACCGCAACTTACATGGCGGACGCGAGAGCGCAGGAGTTGCCTCTGGTCACGACGGGAGATCCGGATTTCGTGGAGCATGATTTCCACGCAATCTTTTCGAGCTTCGGCGTTCTTGGCTATGACACGAAGATCGCAATGGCGGTGAGGGTGGTGGGGTGGTGCGGGATGATCGGTTGCGCCGCCTGGATGGCTTTCAGGCTTCGTGCAACCAAGTCGGAATCGGTGGCTTCTTGATCCTAAACCAGCCTGCGTGGTGTCAAAGATCTTAGGCGTACAATCCGAGACGCATGGTTCCTTAACTGCTGAGGGCTGCTATGAAGTGCAAGCTGTCTCTGCTTCTTCTCGTTGTTTTCTTCACGCTTCCGTCCATTGCTCAAACATCCGAAGACGAAATGCGGTTGGGCATAGCAGCATTCAAGAATAACCACACTGACGAGGCGATACAGCATTTCGCAAGAGCAGCCGAGATTGATCCGGGTAATGTTAATGCGTATATGTATTTCGCCACCGCAAACGTGAGTGAGTACATTCCTGGAGTCGATTCAGACGAGAACAAGTTGTTTGCAGATCGCGCCATTGCTGCATATCAAAAAGTGCTTGATCTAAATTCGGATACCCAACAGAGGGCAAACAGCTGCAAGGGAATTGGTTTCCTATATCTGAACATGAAGAAGTGGGACGACGCGGCGAAGTACTACCAGATGGCTTCTGACTTCGATCCGAACGATCCTGAGCCGTATTACTCAATGGGCGTGATCGAGTGGACGCGTTGTTATCAGCCGCGAATGGAAGCACGTGCACAGCTCGGCATGCAACCGGACGGGCATTTGAACTCGAAAAAGCCGGAACAGAAGAAAGTTTGCGACGAGTTGCAGGCGAAGAACTGGACTCTGATTCAGGATGGCATCAGGAAGTTCGAGAAGGCAATTGAGCTTCGGCCTGACTATGACGATGCCATGGCGTATTTGAATCTGATGTACCGGGAGCGGGCGGATCTCGAGTGTGAGGACCTAGCGGCGCGCCAACGTGACTTGAAGACTGCGGATCAGTGGGTGGATAAGACGCTGGCTGTGAAGAAAGCTTCTGCGGAAAAGGGTCAAGTAGTTAAATGAGAAAGCCACTCCGCGGTCCGAGAGCCCGATAGATTCAAGGGATCCTTCGACTCCGCTCAGGATGACAACTCTGTAAGGGCCCTAAGGCTTCTGACTGCTTACGGCGCCCAGTCGCCGATGAAGATATTCGTCTCGTGCGGTTGCTTGCCGTTCCGATTCGACGCCCACACGAGCTTCTTTCCATCCTGCGAGAACATGGGAAAGCCGTCGAAACCATTGCTGTAGGTGATGCGCTCCAGGCCGCTCCCGTCAAGATTCATCATCCACAATTCGAAATTGCCTTCGCCGCCGGTGGCGTGCGTTTCCGGGTCGTAGTTCGACGAAAAGATGATCTTCTTTCCGTCGGCAGTGAAAGCCGGTCCGAAGCTGGCGGCCCCCAGATGCGTAATCTGTTTCTTGTCGCTGCCGTCGGACTTCATCAGCCAGATTTCCAGTGCGATTGGGCGAATCAGATTCTTGGCCAGCAGGTCTTTGTAATCGGCGATGTCGGACTCCTCATGTGGATGGTAGGCGCGGTACACGATCCACTTGCCGTCAGGAGAAAAGGTCGGGCCGCCGTCATAGCCGAGTTCGTGGGTCAGTTGTTTCACGTTCTTGCCGTCGGCGTCCATGATGTAGATATCCAGATCGCCGTTGCGCACGGACGTGAAGGTGATCTTCTTCCCGTCGAGCGAGATCGTGGCTTCCGCGTCGTAGCCGGGCGTCTTGGTCAGTTGCTTCAGGTTTGAGCCATCGGGATTGGCGGTGAAGATGTCGTATCCCGCGTACACGCCCCAGACGTAACCTTTGGAATAGTCCGGACGGGGAGGGCACTCCGGGCTCGCCAGGTGCGTGGAGGCATAGAGAATCTTCTTGCCGTCGGGAAAGAAAAAACTGCAGGTTGTGCGGCCCTTGCCGTTGGAGACCATGTGCTGGTCGCTGCCGTCGATGTTCATTTCGAAAATCTGGTCGCATTTCACGTCGCCGCGAGATGACTGGTAGATCAGCTTCTTGCCGTCGGCAGAGAAGTAGGCTTCAGCGTTCTGGCCCCCGAAGGTGAGTTGACGCACGTTGCGGAGATGTTTCTCCTGGGCCGTCTCCATGCTGGGCATGGCGGTCTGCGCTTGCACGATTTGCCAAGGTGCTAGCAAGACTAGAAATGCTGCGACAAGAATCCGTATGCAATTCATAGGAGCGGGAGGCCAGTTTAGCTCAGGACGTCCCGCGCTACAAAGGGACGGTTTGCTCGCAAGTTTGGGCCGCTGAATCTCTAAACCGCCGAGATCACTGAGAAGTGCCGCAGAGGACGAAAAAAGTGACCGCTAAGTCCGCAAAGAAGATCCGCGGAGATCTCAATGAAAATCAAATCTGCTGCTTGCTTCGTAAGAGCGAGCGCACGGTTAAATGTGATTGCGATCACAGTGAGCTCTAGAGTCTTCCGAATACCATAGAACGAAGAGGATGGCAGAGAAACTCAGGGCGGGGATTCTGGGATACGGGCGGATGGGCCGCGCATTTGTGGCGGCGATGCAAGGAAACCCACTTTGGGAAGTTGCCGCGATCTACGACATCAAGGGCTCGACCAGGCAGCTGGCCCGCCAGCAGGTACCCACGGCTGCGGTTTATGAAGCTCCCGATCGCATTTTTGCCGACCCTTCGATTGACGTTGTAGGCCTGTTCACCTTGGCGGACGCCCGTCCCCAGCAAGTCCGGCAAGCGCTTGCCAGTCGCAAGCATGTTCTGGCGGAGAAGCCGCTGGGCGCAGATGTCAATACGGAATGGCAACTGGTGCGGGAGATCGAGGCCAGCGACCTCTTCGTAGCCGTGAATCTCTTCAACCGGAATGCGTGGTATCACAAGGATATTCAGCGCTACATCGCGGAGGGCGAAATCGGAGACCTGGCGGTGATCCGTATCTGCCATATGACACCTGGGCACATGCCGCTAGAGGGACACGATCCGGAGGGGCCGCCATTCCACGATTGCGGGATGCACTACGTCGACGTCGCGCGATGGTATGCCAACAGCGAGTACCAGACATGGCACGCGCAGGGAATCCGCATGTGGGGCTACAAAGACCCGTGGTGGGTGCAGGCTCACGGTACTTTTGTGAACGGCGTAGTGTTCGACATCACGCAGGGATTCGTCTACGGCCATCTGGCGAAGCAACAGCCCCACAATTGCTATGTGGATGTAATCGGCACGAAAGGCATCGCGCGCATGACGCACGATTTTTCGGAGGCCACGGTCGAGCTCTACGGTGTCCACAATACGCTCTGCAAAGCAGCGCCATTCAACGACAAAAAACTGGATGTGATGGTGGATGTATTTGCGGGATCGGTATTTGCGGGTAAGAACTTAGGCTTTCCACAGGCGCGCGACAGTGTAATTGCGTCCGAAGTGAGTTGGGCGATGCTCAACGATGCCATCTCACACCTTCCTCCGGTGCGTGGTACAGCGGAGGAGATGGAACAAATCCTTCAACACCGGCGCAGTCTATCGAATGGATTCGGCCTGCCGGTGAAGACTCATGACTTGCTGGATGGTTCGCTAGTGTCCGGCTGACCTGCGACAAGCTATAATCCAGAGTTTTCCTGCCAAGACTAGAACTTATCGATCGTGTTTGTGGCAGCGAATTGCCGCGCGCTGGCCGCCGTTTGTTCGAAGGAGGATTTTTGAGACTCTTACCCCGCGACGAGAAATTCTTCGAGTTGTTTGCGGAGCTGTCTGGCTATCTGACCGAGGGGGCCCAGCTGCTGCGTGGCATCCTGGAAGATCCGAGAGATCTAAAAATGCGCGTTGCTCAGGTCCAGGCCGTCGAGCACAAGGCTGACCGGGCAACGCACGCGATCATCACGAAACTCAACCAGAGCTTCATTACTCCGTTTGACCGGGAAGACATTCATAGGCTGGCCTCATCGCTGGACGATGTGTTGGATTTCACCAACGCGGCAGCACACCGGCTCGTGCTCTACAAGATCAACGAGCCGCCGC